>FUFK010754128.1_pt1 | contig 10353 bp, 4 predicted proteins | sample 1021851 | NCBI WGS metagenome assembly FUFK01 (sample SAMEA51879418, study PRJEB19060) | metagenome
CTCTTTGCTATATATCTCTGTGCTATATCCCTATATAACCTACCCATCCACCTTTCGCTCCTTGAACTTGCATCTAAACTCGACCTCTACATTTTTTATGTTTATCTCTAGTATTACTCTTTAGACAAAAAAATTGTAGTAAGAACTATTCATAGAGTGAATCGAAAACAATACGAAAATGTAAACATTTCCTATACGTAGTATATAGAGACAAAATAGAAGAAACCGTTCATAATTTTCTGACCAATGAAGAATCATCAACGCTATCACTTTCTGTTCATAAAGTATGCGCAATCCACATCGGTATAGAATATAATCGGGGATGCCTTTATCTTGAAAAAATGCACCCGCAGCTTCGCTAGTAATCAGTAAACGCGGGAAGTGGAGTCAGGCTTTTTTTATGGAAGAGAAAATAGACACCAAAGTAGCCTTCTTCTAACCTTAACGGACCTACAGTGCAAAAAGTTATCAAGAGACTGCATTATAGAGCGCACAAAGGAGAAAAAAAAGTAATCTAAGATGCTTTGTTAGAAAAATAGCGCTCTCGGGATGCATTTTTGTAGAACAAAAAAGAAGTATAGATTCTTTGTTGGTAAAATAGCGCTCTCGCGTTGCATTTCTGTTCTGTAAAAATGCAGCTCAGATTCTTTGTTTGAAAAATTAGCGCTCTCGCGTTGCATTTTTGTTCTACAAAATGAAGCACAGATGCTTCGTTAACAAAGATATGCTATTGAAGTGCAAGATGGAAACGCAGAAAATGAACCGGGGATGCGACGTGCAAGATTACCTATGCAATAGATGCAATAGTTTCTCCAGGAACCGAAATACATACATTGTCTTCCGTAAAGCGCTAGACTATATATTATTATACAGGTTCAAATATACTATNTGTTTCAGGGAAAACTCCCAGGTTCGGATGTTCAAAATTCAATGATGGGTAACAAGTACGATCGTAAATCTGTAAAACAGTTTGTCGGATATTAGGCTGTATCTCCTCAAAGCGTATTCGAATATCATTGAGAAGCTGCAGCGTCACATCGGATAATAATGATGGCAGCCATTGTAGAAGTGCCTTTTGCATTTCTAGTCTCTTTCTCGGTCTAGCTAGTTTTACTACATCGCGAAGATAGAATCTTAGATCACACTGCCTTTGCTGAGCTGGATCAATAGAGTAACAAAAGAGTGGTAAGGCCTCGTTAAAGGACAAGGACCTGAGCGGAAGTGTATCGTACAGTAGACGGAGTATACTAGTATAGTCTATAGTCCGTGGAATTCTAAGTGCCAGCTTTATAATGTCATTCTCCTTACTACAGACCCGCCTGAAAGTAGACACATCATCATCAGTAAGCTTTGACAAAAAGCATTGAGTAGCTAACTCTTCTATGCAATCTATAGCTGTTTTATAAGGCATTCAATGGACAGATTGAGGTTTTTGAAACATACTAGTGAAATTAGCCTTAATCCCTTCTCGAAGTTAATCATGCATTATGGTGTAAAAAATGCAACTCGCGTTGCTCTACTTTTTCCCGAATTTCCAAATACGCAGCTGGGGTGATTGCTCGATTTCGTAACGAAAGTTTTGTTTATAAAAACCGCGAAAACCTTCTGTAACAGATAGATTTTTACAGCGCTGATATACAATGACATCAGCTGTAATGGAAAATAACTGAAATATGAATGGCGAGAGACTGCTTGTTTGTATTAAGCAATGTATTATGCAGCACTTCCAACCTATGGTGTACGATGAAAGTAGGTGTGTAATCGAGACGACAAGGGGGACTTTTCCAGTTCCTGACAATTATAAGAAATACAAAACGTTAGCATTTGCATTTGTTGGACATGTACTGAATACAGACGACACACCGGTAATTGAAAAAGAACTGGATTGGCCTGATCCTGCACTAGTGTACAATACAATTGTCGATCGAATCATAAATCACCCAGAATTATCACAGTTTATATCGGTTGCATTTATTAGTCAGTTAAAGGCCACCATCGGAGAGGGTTTAGATATTAATGTAAAAGGCACGCTAAACCGCAGGGGAAAGGGTATCAGAAGGCCTAAAGGCGTATTTTTTAGATACATGGAATCTCCATTTGTCAATGCAAAGGTCACTGCATTCTTCTCTTATCTTCGAGATTATAATAAAATTGCCTCAGAATATCACAATAATACTAAATTCATTCTCACGTTTTCATGTCAAGCATATTGGGCATCTGGCCCAAACTTCTCCGCCTTGAAGAATGTTATTAGGTGCTCCATAATTCATGAATACATTTCTAAGTTTGTGGAAAGAGAACAGGATAAAGGTCATATAGGAGATCAGGAGCTACCGCCTGAAGAGGACCCTTCTCGTGAACTAAACAATGTACAACATGAAGTCAATAGTTTAACGGAACAAGATGCGGAGGCGGATGAAGGATTGTGGGGTGAAATAGATTCATTATGTGAAAAATGGCAGTCTGAAGCGGAAGATCAAACTGAGGCGGAGATAATAGCCGACAGGATAATTGGAAATAGCCAGAGGATGGCGAACCTCAAAATTCGTCGTACAAAGTTCAAAAGTGTCTTGTATCATATACTAAAGGAACTAATTCAATCTCAGGGAACCGTAAAGGTTTATCGCGGTAGTAGTTTTTCACACGATTCGATAAAGATAAGCTTACATTATGAAGAGCAGCATATTACAGCCGTATGGGTCTACTTGACAGTAAAATTTGAAGAGCATTGGAAGCCTGTTGATGTAGAGGTCGAGTTTAGATGCAAGTTCAAGGAGCGAAAGGTGGATGGGTAGGTTATATAGGGATATAGCACAGAGATATATAGCAAAGAGATACTTTTGAGCAATGTTTCAGGGCACAGTATTCGCGGTGTAGTAGTTACGGTGCGGTGCGTTTTTGGATTTTTCAAAGTGCGTCTTCAAAGCGCTTTTGGTTTTCAAAGCGCTCTGAAGTTCCTATACTTTCTAGAGAATAGGAACTTCGGAATAGGAACTTCAAAGCGTTTCCGAAAACGAGCGCTTCCGAAAATGCAACGCGAGCTGCGCACATACAGCTCACTGTTCACGTCGCACCTATATCTGCGTGTTGCCTGTATATATATATACATGAGAAGAACGGCATAGTGCGTGTTTATGCTTAAATGCGTACTTATATGCGTCTATTTATGTAGGATGAAAGGTAGTCTAGTACCTCCTGTGATATTATCCCATTCCATGCGGGGTATCGTATGCTTCCTTCAGCACTACCCTTTAGCTGTTCTATATGCTGCCACTCCTCAATTGGATTAGTCTCATCCTTCAATGCTATCATTTCCTTTGATATTGGATCATATGCATAGTACCGAGAAACTAGTGCGAAGTAGTGATCAGGTATTGCTGTTATCTGATGAGTATACGTTGTCCTGGCCACGGCAGAAGCACGCTTATCGCTCCAATTTCCCACAACATTAGTCAACTCCGTTAGGCCCTTCATTGAAAGAAATGAGGTCATCAAATGTCTTCCAATGTGAGATTTTGGGCCATTTTTTATAGCAAAGATTGAATAAGGCGCATTTTTCTTCAAAGCTTTATTGTACGATCTGACTAAGTTATCTTTTAATAATTGGTATTCCTGTTTATTGCTTGAAGAATTGCCGGTCCTATTTACTCGTTTTAGGACTGGTTCAGAATTCCTCAAAAATTCATCCAAATATACAAGTGGATCGATCCTACCCCTTGCGCTAAAGAAGTATATGTGCCTACTAACGCTTGTCTTTGTCTCTGTCACTAAACACTGGATTATTACTCCCAGATACTTATTTTGGACTAATTTAAATGATTTCGGATCAACGTTCTTAATATCGCTGAATCTTCCACAATTGATGAAAGTAGCTAGGAAGAGGAATTGGTATAAAGTTTTTGTTTTTGTAAATCTCGAAGTATACTCAAACGAATTTAGTATTTTCTCAGTGATCTCCCAGATGCTTTCACCCTCACTTAGAAGTGCTTTAAGCATTTTTTTACTGTGGCTATTTCCCTTATCTGCTTCTTCCGATGATTCGAACTGTAATTGCAAACTACTTACAATATCAGTGATATCAGATTGATGTTTTTGTCCATAGTAAGGAATAATTGTAAATTCCCAAGCAGGAATCAATTTCTTTAATGAGGCTTCCAGAATTGTTGCTTTTTGCGTCTTGTATTTAAACTGGAGTGATTTATTGACAATATCGAAACTCAGCGAATTGCTTATGATAGTATTATAGCTCATGAATGTGGCTCTCTTGATTGCTGTTCCGTTATGTGTAATCATCCAACATAAATAGGTTAGTTCAGCAGCACATAATGCTATTTTCTCACCTGAAGGTCTTTCAAACCTTTCCACAAACTGACGAACAAGCACCTTAGGTGGTGTTTTACATAATATATCAAATTGTGGCATGCTTAGCGCCGATCTTGTGTGCAATTGATATCTAGTTTCAACTACTCTATTTATCTTGTATCTTGCAGTATTCAAACACGCTAACTCGAAAAACTAACTTTAATTGTCCTGTTTGTCTCGCGTTCTTTCGAAAAATGCACCGGCCGCGCATTATTTGTACTGCGAAAATAATTGGTACTGCGGTATCTTCATTTCATATTTTAAAAATGCACCTTTGCTGCTTTTCCTTAATTTTTAGACGGCCCGCAGGTTCGTTTTGCGGTACTATCTTGTGATAAAAAGTTGTTTTGACATGTGATCTGCACAGATTTTATAATGTAATAAGCAAGAATACATTATCAAACGAACAATACTGGTAAAAGAAAACCAAAATGGACGACATTGAAACAGCCAAGAATCTGACGGTAAAAGCACGTACAGCTTATAGCGTCTGGGATGTATGTCGGCTGTTTATTGAAATGATTGCTCCTGATGTAGATATTGATATAGAGAGTAAACGTAAGTCTGATGAGCTACTCTTTCCAGGATATGTCATAAGGCCCATGGAATCTCTCACAACCGGTAGGCCGTATGGTCTTGATTCTAGCGCAGAAGATTCCAGCGTATCTTCTGACTCCAGTGCTGAGGTAATTTTGCCTGCTGCGAAGATGGTTAAGGAAAGGTTTGATTCGATTGGAAATGGTATGCTCTCTTCACAAGAAGCAAGTCAGGCTGCCATAGATTTGATGCTACAGAATAACAAGCTGTTAGACAATAGAAAGCAACTATACAAATCTATTGCTATAATAATAGGAAGATTGCCCGAGAAAGACAAGAAGAGAGCTACCGAAATGCTCATGAGAAAAATGGATTGTACACAGTTATTAGTCCCACCAGCTCCAACGGAAGAAGATGTTATGAAGCTCGTAAGCGTCGTTACCCAATTGCTTACTTTAGTTCCACCAGATCGTCAAGCTGCTTTAATAGGTGATTTATTCATCCCGGAATCTCTAAAGGATATATTCAATAGTTTCAATGAACTGGCGGCAGAGAATCGTTTACAGCAAAAAAAGAGTGAGTTGGAAGGAAGGACTGAAGTGAACCATGCTAATACAAATGAAGAAGTTCCCTCCAGGCGAACAAGAAGTAGAGACACAAATGCAAGAGGAGCATATAAATTACAAAACACCATCACTGAGGGCCCTAAAGCGGTTCCCACGAAAAAAAGGAGAGTAGCAACGAGGGTAAGGGGCAGAAAATCACGTAATACTTCTAGGGTATGATCCAATATCAAAGGAAATGATAGCATTGAAGGATGAGACTAATCCAATTGAGGAGTGGCAGCATATAGAACAGCTAAAGGGTAGTGCTGAAGGAAGCATACGATACCCCGCATGGAATGGGATAATATCACAGGAGGTACTAGACTACCTTTCATCCTACATAAATAGACGCATATAAGTACGCATTTAAGCATAAACACGCACTATGCCGTTCTTCTCATGTATATATATATACAGGCAACACGCAGATATAGGTGCGACGTGAACAGTGAGCTGTATGTGCGCAGCTCGCGTTGCATTTTCGGAAGCGCTCGTTTTCGGAAACGCTTTGAAGTTCCTATTCCGAAGTTCCTATTCTCTAGAAAGTATAGGAACTTCAGAGCGCTTTGAAAACCAAAAGCGCTTTGAAGACGCACTTTGAAAAATCCAAAAACGCACCGCACCGTAACTACTACACCGCGAATACTGTGCCCTGAAACATTGCTCAAAAGTATCTCTTTGCTATATATCTCTGTGCTATATCCCTATATAACCTACCCATCCACCTTTCGCTCCTTGAACTTGCATCTAAACTCGACCTCTACATCAACAGGCTTCCAATGCTCTTCAAATTTTACTGTCAAGTAGACCCATACGGCTGTAATATGCTGCTCTTCATAATGTAAGCTTATCTTTATCGAATCGTGTGAAAAACTACTACCGCGATAAACCTTTACGGTTCCCTGAGATTGAATTAGTTCCTTTAGTATATGATACAAGACACTTTTGAACTTTGTACGACGAATTTTGAGGTTCGCCATCCTCTGGCTATTTCCAATTATCCTGTCGGCTATTATCTCCGCCTCAGTTTGATCTTCCGCTTCAGACTGCCATTTTTCACATAATGAATCTATTTCACCCCACAATCCTTCATCCGCCTCCGCATCTTGTTCCGTTAAACTATTGACTTCATGTTGTACATTGTTTAGTTCACGAGAAGGGTCCTCTTCAGGCGGTAGCTCCTGATCTCCTATATGACCTTTATCCTGTTCTCTTTCCACAAACTTAGAAATGTATTCATGAATTATGGAGCACCTAATAACATTCTTCAAGGCGGAGAAGTTTGGGCCAGATGCCCAATATGCTTGACATGAAAACGTGAGAATGAATTTAGTATTATTGTGATATTCTGAGGCAATTTTATTATAATCTCGAAGATAAGAGAAGAATGCAGTGACCTTTGCATTGACAAATGGAGATTCCATGTATCTAAAAAATACGCCTTTAGGCCTTCTGATACCCTTTCCCCTGCGGTTTAGCGTGCCTTTTACATTAATATCTAAACCCTCTCCGATGGTGGCCTTTAACTGACTAATAAATGCAACCGATATAAACTGTGATAATTCTGGGTGATTTATGATTCGATCGACAATTGTATTGTACACTAGTGCAGGATCAGGCCAATCCAGTTCTTTTTCAATTACCGGTGTGTCGTCTGTATTCAGTACATGTCCAACAAATGCAAATGCTAACGTTTTGTATTTCTTATAATTGTCAGGAACTGGAAAAGTCCCCCTTGTCGTCTCGATTACACACCTACTTTCATCGTACACCATAGGTTGGAAGTGCTGCATAATACATTGCTTAATACAAACAAGCAGTCTCTCGCCATTCATATTTCAGTTATTTTCCATTACAGCTGATGTCATTGTATATCAGCGCTGTAAAAATCTATCTGTTACAGAAGGTTTTCGCGGTTTTTATAAACAAAACTTTCGTTACGAAATCGAGCAATCACCCCAGCTGCGTATTTGGAAATTCGGGAAAAAGTAGAGCAACGCGAGTTGCATTTTTTACACCATAATGCATGATTAACTTCGAGAAGGGATTAAGGCTAATTTCACTAGTATGTTTCAAAAACCTCAATCTGTCCATTGAATGCCTTATAAAACAGCTATAGATTGCATAGAAGAGTTAGCTACTCAATGCTTTTTGTCAAAGCTTACTGATGATGATGTGTCTACTTTCAGGCGGGTCTGTAGTAAGGAGAATGACATTATAAAGCTGGCACTTAGAATTCCACGGACTATAGACTATACTAGTATACTCCGTCTACTGTACGATACACTTCCGCTCAGGTCCTTGTCCTTTAACGAGGCCTTACCACTCTTTTGTTACTCTATTGATCCAGCTCAGCAAAGGCAGTGTGATCTAAGATTCTATCTTCGCGATGTAGTAAAACTAGCTAGACCGAGAAAGAGACTAGAAATGCAAAAGGCACTTCTACAATGGCTGCCATCATTATTATCCGATGTGACGCTGCAGCTTCTCAATGATATTCGAATACGCTTTGAGGAGATACAGCCTAATATCCGACAAACTGTTTTACAGATTTACGATCGTACTTGTTACCCATCATTGAATTTTGAACATCCGAACCTGGGAGTTTTCCCTGAAACAGATAGTATATTTGAACCTGTATAATAATATATAGTCTAGCGCTTTACGGAAGACAATGTATGTATTTCGGTTCCTGGAGAAACTATTGCATCTATTGCATAGGTAATCTTGCACGTCGCATCCCCGGTTCATTTTCTGCGTTTCCATCTTGCACTTCAATAGCATATCTTTGTTAACGAAGCATCTGTGNTTCATTTTGTAGAACAAAAATGCAACGCGAGAGCGCTAATTTTTCAAACAAAGAATCTGAGCTGCATTTTTACAGAACAGAAATGCAACGCGAGAGCGCTATTTTACCAACAAAGAATCTATACTTCTTTTTTGTTCTACAAAAATGCATCCCGAGAGCGCTATTTTTCTAACAAAGCATCTTAGATTACTTTTTTTTCTCCTTTGTGCGCTCTATAATGCAGTCTCTTGATAACTTTTTGCACTGTAGGTCCGTTAAGGTTAGAAGAAGGCTACTTTGGTGTCTATTTTCTCTTCCATAAAAAAAGCCTGACTCCACTTCCCGCGTTTACTGATTACTAGCGAAGCTGCGGGTGCATTTTTTCAAGATAAAGGCATCCCCGATTATATTCTATACCGATGTGGATTGCGCATACTTTATGAACAGAAAGTGATAGCGTTGATGATTCTTCATTGGTCAGAAAATTATGAACGGTTTCTTCTATTTTGTCTCTATATACTACGTATAGGAAATGTTTACATTTTCGTATTGTTTTCGATTCACTCTATGAATAGTTCTTACTACAATTTTTTTGTCTAAAGAGTAATACTAGAGATAAACATAAAAAATGTAGAGGTCGAGTTTAGATGCAAGTTCAAGGAGCGAAAGGTGGATGGGTAGGTTATATAGGGATATAGCACAGAGATATATAGCAAAGAGATACTTTTGAGCAATGTTTCAGGGCACAGTATTCGCGGTGTAGTAGTTACGGTGCGGTGCGTTTTTGGATTTTTCAAAGTGCGTCTTCAAAGCGCTTTTGGTTTTCAAAGCGCTCTGAAGTTCCTATACTTTCTAGAGAATAGGAACTTCGGAATAGGAACTTCAAAGCGTTTCCGAAAACGAGCGCTTCCGAAAATGCAACGCGAGCTGCGCACATACAGCTCACTGTTCACGTCGCACCTATATCTGCGTGTTGCCTGTATATATATATACATGAGAAGAACGGCATAGTGCGTGTTTATGCTTAAATGCGTACTTATATGCGTCTATTTATGTAGGATGAAAGGTAGTCTAGTACCTCCTGTGATATTATCCCATTCCATGCGGGGTATCGTATGCTTCCTTCAGCACTACCCTTTAGCTGTTCTATATGCTGCCACTCCTCAATTGGATTAGTCTCATCCTTCAATGCTATCATTTCCTTTGATATTGGATCATACCCTAGAAGTATTACGTGATTTTCTGCCCCTTACCCTCGTTGCTACTCTCCTTTTTTTCGTGGGAACCGCTTTAGGGCCCTCAGTGATGGTGTTTTGTAATTTATATGCTCCTCTTGCATTTGTGTCTCTACTTCTTGTTCGCCTGGAGGGAACTTCTTCATTTGTATTAGCATGGTTCACTTCAGTCCTTCCTTCCAACTCACTCTTTTTTTGCTGTAAACGATTCTCTGCCGCCAGTTCATTGAAACTATTGAATATATCCTTTAGAGATTCCGGGATGAATAAATCACCTATTAAAGCAGCTTGACGATCTGGTGGAACTAAAGTAAGCAATTGGGTAACGACGCTTACGAGCTTCATAACATCTTCTTCCGTTGGAGCTGGTGGGACTAATAACTGTGTACAATCCATTTTTCTCATGAGCATTTCGGTAGCTCTCTTCTTGTCTTTCTCGGGCAATCTTCCTATTATTATAGCAATAGATTTGTATAGTTGCTTTCTATTGTCTAACAGCTTGTTATTCTGTAGCATCAAATCTATGGCAGCCTGACTTGCTTCTTGTGAAGAGAGCATACCATTTCCAATCGAATCAAACCTTTCCTTAACCATCTTCGCAGCAGGCAAAATTACCTCAGCACTGGAGTCAGAAGATACGCTGGAATCTTCTGCGCTAGAATCAAGACCATACGGCCTACCGGTTGTGAGAGATTCCATGGGCCTTATGACATATCCTGGAAAGAGTAGCTCATCAGACTTACGTTTACTCTCTATATCAATATCTACATCAGGAGCAATCATTTCAATAAACAGCCGACATACATCCCAGACGCTATAAGCTGTA
>FUFK010057367.1_pt1 | contig 10352 bp, 6 predicted proteins | sample 1021851 | NCBI WGS metagenome assembly FUFK01 (sample SAMEA51879418, study PRJEB19060) | metagenome
AGAAAACCACAGCTGCCAAGAAGACTACAGCTGCCAAGAAGACTACAGCTGCAAAGAAAACCACAGCTACCAAGAAGACTACAGCTGCGAAGAAAACCCCAGTTCCAAAGAAGAATACAGCATCAGAAAAAACAAAAGCTTCAAAAAAAGTTGTTTCACCAAAAAAAATAATAGTTGAAGGACCTGATGATTTTGATTGGTCAAAGTTTGAAGAAGGTATTGAGATAATTGAAGACACTAAGATTAAAGAGTTTGAAAAATTAATTGATGAGAATTTTGTTGATACCTACAACGATAATGTAATTCAAGGTGTTGTCATTAATATAACTGAACGTGAAGCAATAATTGATATTAATGCTAAGTCGGAAGGCGTTATTTCTTTAAATGAATTTAGGTACAACCCCGGTCTTAAGGTTGGTGATAATGTTGAGGTAATTGTTGANATTCAGGAAGATAAAACTGGTCAACTTGTTCTATCACATAGAAAAGCAAGAACAATTATGGCCTGGGAAAGAGTTATAGAAGCNCATGAAAAGGAAACCGTTGTAACAGGATTTGTTAAATGTCGAACAAAAGGTGGAATGATCGTTGATGTTTTTGGGTTGGAGGCATTTTTGCCAGGATCACAAATTGATGTTAAGCCAATTCGCGATTATGATCAGTATTTAAATAAAAATATGGAATTCAGAATTGTGAAAATAAATCATGAGTTCAAGAATGTTGTAGTATCACATAAAGCTCTTATCGAAGCCGATATTGAAGAGCAAAAAAAGGAAATTATTTCACAGCTTGAAAAAGGTCAAGTTTTAGAGGGAGTTGTAAAAAATATAACAACTTACGGAGTTTTTGTTGATCTTGGTGGTGTTGATGGGTTAATACATATTACCGATTTATCATGGAATAGAATTAATCATCCTACTGAAATACTAGAATTAGATCAAAAATTAAATGTTGTTATTCTAGATTTTGATGATGACAAATCCAGAATACAATTAGGTGTAAAGCAACTTAGTGCCCATCCTTGGGAAAATTTAGATTCTAAATTAAAAGAGGGTGACAAGGTTAATGGAAAGGTTTCTGTTTTAGCAGATTATGGAGCATTTATTGAAATTGCAGAGGGTGTTGAGGGACTAGTTCATGTTTCAGAAATGTCTTGGTCCACTCACTTAAGATCAGCGCAAGATTTTGTAAATGTTGGAGATGAAGTAGAAGCTATTATTCTTTCGATTGACCGAGAGGAGAGAAAAATGTCTTTAGGAATTAAGCAATTGACATCAGATCCATGGACTGACATTACTGAAAAATACCCAACCAAATCAAAACACAAAGGAAAAATAAGAAACTTCACAAATTTTGGAGTTTTTGTTGAGCTAGAGGAAGGTATTGATGGACTTGTTTATATTTCTGATTTATCTTGGACAAAAAAAGTTAAACATCCCTCAGAGCTTTTTCAAATTGGAGATGAGATTGAAGTTGTTGTGATGGAACTTGATGTTGATGAACGAAAGTTGAGTTTGGGTCATAAACAAACAACCAAAAATCCCTGGGATGAATACGAAAAAACATATTCTGTTGAAACCAATCATGAATTAAAAATTGATTCTTTAACAGACAGGGGAGCTAATATAATTTTAACCAAAGATTTAACAGCTTTTGTTCCAAAAAAACATATGGTAAAAGAGGATGGTTCACTACTGAAAAAGGGCGATGTTGCTAATTTCAATGTTATTGAGTGTAATAGTGAATTCAAAAGAATTGTTGTTTCGCATTTAGTAACCTATGCAAAGAACAAAGAAATAATTAATAAAATCAAGAAAGAAAAAGTAGATAAATCAACATTGGGTGATTTAGATGTTTTGGTAGATTTAAAAAAGAAAATGGATGACGAAGTTTAAATTTAAACTTCTGAAATCTTATTAGCAATCCAATCTCCCAACTCACTTGTTGATACAAAATTTTTATTTGATAAATCTTTTGTTAAATAACCTGTTCTTATTGATTCCTTGACAGCATAATCAATCATATCAGACTCTTCACTTAAACCTAATTGTTTTAGCATCATTGAACTTGATAGTATTGTAGCTATGGGATTTGCAATATTCATACCTGCGGCTTCTGGATATGAACCATGAATTGGCTCAAACACCGATGTTTTATCGCCAATTGATGCTGAAGGCATCAATCCAATAGAACCAGAAATTACAGATGCTTCGTCCGTTAAAATATCGCCAAATAGATTGCTTGTCACCAGAACATCGTATGAGGATGGGTTCTGAATAAGTCTCATGGCCACTGCATCAACAAATTCATAACTCACATCCACATCAGGGTATTTTGATTCCATTGATTGAATTGTCTCTCTCCATAACCTTGAGGACTCCAATACATTAGCTTTATCAACACAGCATAGTTTCTTGTTCCTTTTCATCGAAAGATCAAAGCCAATTTTAGCTAATCTTTCAATTTCACTTCTTTTGTAAGAACATGTATCGAAAGCATAATTTTTATCATTTGATCTCCCCCTTTCACCAAAGTAAATTCCACTAGTAAGTTCCCTCACAAAGACTATATCAGTTCCCTGAATTAACTCTCTCTTAAGTGGTGACTTATCAATTAATTCTTCAAAGGTAAATGTTGGTCGTATATTAGCATAGAGACCTAGTTTTTTTCTCATTGAAAGAAGTCCTTGCTCAGGTCTAATTTTAAGACTAGGATTATTATCAAATTTTGGGTCACCAATTGCTCCAAATAAAACAGCATCTGAATTTAAACATTTATCATGTGTCTCATCAGGATAGGGGTTACCAACTTTCTCTATAGCATTTGCACCTACAATTCCTTTGTCCCAAGTAATATTATGATTAAATTTTTTGGCAATAGAATCACAAACTTTTACTGCTTCATTGACTACTTCTGGTCCAATTCCATCACCTGGTAACTTTGTAATTCTTAAATCCATTAAATTACATTTAACATTTTTTCAGTTGCTTTTATAGCTGATACTGTTTGATCAGAATCTAGCCCTCTTGTAATAAACTCTTTATTGTCTGATTTTTTCCAAGTTATAAAAGTTTCACACAAAGCATCTGAGTTACTTCCGGGGGGTATTGTAACAGAGTAATCGGTTAATAATGGAAGTTCTAAATCAATTTTTTTATACAATTTCTTTATGGCTGACATAAATGCATCAAATTGACCATCACCTGTACCCTCTTCTTTATGTATAGTTCCATGACAATCGACTTCTATCTTTGCAGACGGTTTATTATTTTTTTTATGTTTGAGGTAATAAGATCTGATACTAATTTTCTTTTGTTGATGATCTGTCTTTAATACATCTGAAATTATGTATGGTAAATCATCAGCTGATACCTTTTCTTTTTTATCACCAAGCTCAATTACTCTAGCAGTAACTTTCTTTATCTCATCATCGGATAAGTTCAATCCTAAATTTTCAATATTCTTTTTTATATTCGCTTTTCCAGATGTTTTACCCAAAGCATATTTTCTTTTTCTACCAAATCTTTCTGGCAGCAATTCGTTCTGATATAAATTGTTTTTTGTATCTCCATCGGCATGAATACCGGCCGTTTGTGTAAAAACATTTTCACCAATAATTGGTTTATTTGGGGGAATTCTAAACCCACTGAATGTTGATACCAACTTACTTACGTTGTATAAATTCTTTTCACTAATATTTATTTTATAATTTTTTAAAAAATCGTTGTTGGCAGCAATTATACTTGCTAGTGGAGTATTTCCAGCTCTCTCACCCATACCGTTTATTGTTGAATGAATTCCATTACAACCAGCCTTTATCGCTTCGAGTGTATTAGCAACGCTTAAATCATAATCATTGTGTCCATGAAAATCAAAATGTAGGTCAGGAAACTCCGAACACAAATCATTAATGTATGAAAATGTCATTTGAGGGTTTAAAATACCCAAAGTATCAGGTAGCATAACTCTCCTAACACTAGTCTCACTTAGCATTTGGACAAATTCAAAAACATAATCAATTGAATTTTTCATTCCGTTGCTCCAGTCCTCTAAATAAATGTTTGAGCTGATATTATGTTTACCGCCTTGTTCTATAATTTCTTTTACATCATCAAAATGATTTTCTTTTGTTTTTCTTAACTGATGCTTTAGGTGGTGTAAAGATCCCTTTGCTAGAATATTTTGAACTTTTACACCACACTTTTTTAACCAATCAATTGAAACTCCTTTATCAATGAACGAAAGAACCTCAATTTTATTTATAAAATCATTATTATTTGCCCAATTAATTATGGATTTTACAGCATTAAATTCACCTGCGGAAACACGCGCTGATGCAACTTCAATTCGATCTACATTTAATTCTTTTAAAAGAAGTTTCGTAATGGTTAGTTTTTCACTTTCTGAGAATGACATTCCCGAGGTTTGTTCTCCATCCCTGAGGGTTGTATCCATTACTTCAATTTCTTTCATACTTATATTGGGCTATTTTTAGAAAATTCAATTATTGAATCCCTCATTTCTAATAAATAATCTATATCATCGAATCCATTTAACATATTATTTTTTTTGTATTCATTAATTTCAAAATTCTCTGAAAGTTCAATATCTACAATTGATACCTTTTGTTTTTTTAGATTAACATTAATATATGTTTGAGGGTTTTCATGTACAGCCTGAAATATTTTTTCTAGAAATATTGGACTAACTTGAACAGGTAAAACACCAACATTTAAACAATTATTTCTGAAAATATCGGCAAAAAAACTAGAAATAATACATCTAAAACCATAATCATATATTGCCCAGGCAGCATGTTCACGTGATGATCCTGATCCAAAATTTTTACCAGCAACTAAAATTTTTCCAGAGTAAGATTTATTGTTCAGTACAAAGCTTTCCTTAATGTTGTTATTTTCATCGTATCTCCAATCTCTAAACAAATTATCTCCAAAACCTATCCTTTCTGTTGCTTTTAAAAATCTAGCAGGAATGATTTGGTCAGTATCAACATTTTCAATTGGTAAAGGTACCGCAGTACCAGTTAAATTAATAAATTTATCGTAACTCATTTTAAAATATTCTTGGGTCAGTAATTTTTCCAGTGATTGCTGCAGCTGCTGCAACAATAGGGCTGGCTAGGAGTGTCCTTGCTCCTGGACCTTGTCTTCCCTCAAAATTCCTGTTTGATGTGCTAACTACATATTTTCCACTTGGGATTTTATCTTCGTTCATTGCTAGGCATGCTGAACATCCAGGTTCTCTAATTTCAAAACCAGAATTGGTTAGTATGTCAAAAATACCTTCTTTAACAATTTCATTATGTACATTATGAGAGCCAGGAACTAGCCATGCAGTCACACTTGGGCATTTTTTCTTTCCCTTTACAAAGTTGGCAAATTGTCTAAAGTCCTCAATTCGTCCGTTTGTACAACTGCCTAAAAAAACATAATCAATTTTCTTTCCAATTAAATCATCTCCCTCTGAATAGTTCATATAATTTAAAGACTTTAAAAATGTTTCTTTGTTTACGTTCAGGTCTTTGGAATATGGAATTCCATCGCTAATTGAAGTACCCATTCCTGGATTAGTACCATAAGTTATCATNGGTTCAATTTTATCCCCTTCAAATACATATTCCCTATCAAAGGTGGCATCATTTTCTGTTTTGAGACTTTTCCAGTATTTTAATAGTTTTAAGAACACATCACCCTTGGGTGTAAATTCTCTGTCTCTAACGTAATTTATTGTTTTTTTGTCAGGAGCAATCATGCCACCTCTAGCACCCATTTCTATGGATAAGTTACAAACTGTCATTCTGCCTTCCATACTCATTGCTTCGAAAACATCACCAGAATATTCAACAAAATGACCTGTTGCTCCCGATGTTGAAATTTGAGATATGATATAAAGTGCTACATCTTTTGGCGTGACATAATTGTTTAGTTTCCCATTTATAATTATTCTCATTTTCTTTGGCTTTGGTTGTAAAATACACTGAGTTGTCAAAACCATTTCGACTTCGGACGTTCCAATCCCAAATGCAATTGCTCCAAATGCACCATGAGTTGATGTATGTGAGTCACCACAAACAATGGTGGCGCCAGGTAATGTTATGCCATTTTCTGGCCCTATGACATGAACAATGCCATTTTTTTTATGTCCTAGTCCCCAGAAAGGAATTTTATGTTTTTTAGAGTTTAATTTTAAAGTTTGTAATTGCTTTGCTGATAAGGGATCCTTTATCGGTAAATTTTGATTTTTTGTTGGAGTGTTATGATCTGCTGTTGCAAACGTTTTTTCAGGAAACAAAACATCAAGTTTACGATTTTGCAAACCCAAAAATGCAACAGGGCTTGTAACTTCATGAACTAGGTGCCTGTCGATGAATAGAACATCAGGTCCATTCTTTATCCTTTTAACGACGTGAGCATCCCAGACTTTATCAAATAATGTTTTAGACATAGTCTATACTAGTGCTTGTTTAATTATTTCAGGTAAATCCTGATCTTTAACTTCTTTGTTCATATCAGCAAATTTTAAAAAAACTTGGTAAACTTTATCTAATTCAATTTTGCTTAAATCAAAACCAATTTTTTTTGATCTATATGCAATTGCAGCTCTTCCACTTCTTGCAGTTAAGACAATGGATGATTCATTAACGCCAACATCATTTGGATCAATTATTTCGTATGTTTCTCTATTTTTAATTACGCCATCTTGATGAATTCCTGAGCTNTGTGAAAAAGCATTAGTTCCAACTATTGCTTTATTTGGCTGAACAGGCATTCCCATAATTTCTGATACCATTCTGCTTGTGCTGTAAAGTAACTTCGAATTAATTTTGGTATCATAACCAAGTTCACTGTGTTGTCTCATAACCATAACAACCTCTTCAAGTGAAGTATTTCCGGCTCTTTCTCCTATTCCATTTATTGTGCACTCAATTTGCCTTGCACCACTTATTACTCCTTGGATTGAATTTGCAGTAGCTAAACCTAAATCATTATGGCAATGACACGAAATAATTGCTTTATCAATGTTTGGAACATTATTAATCAAATATTCAATTTTTTTTGCGTATTGGTTAGGAAGACAATAACCAGTGGTGTCTGGAATATTTAAAACTGTTGCACCTGCATTAATAACTTTTTCACAAATTTTTGCAAGGAAATCATTATCGGTCCTTCCAGCATCTTCTGCGTAAAATTCGACATCATCAACAAATTTTTTTGCATATTTTACTGCATTAACAGCTCTTTCGGAAATTGATTCTCTGTCCGATTTAAATTTGTATTTAATATGGCTATCAGATGTTCCAATGCCAGTGTGTATTCTTGGTTTTTTTGCTTTTTTTAGTGCGCTTGCAGCAACTTCTATATCTTTTTTTACGGCTCTAGATAATCCACAAACAGATGAATTTTTTACAACCTTTGAAATTTCTTCTACTGATTTATAATCTCCTGGACTTGAAATTGGAAATCCAGCTTCAATTATGTCAACGCCTAATACGTCCAACCTTTCGGCGATTTCAATTTTCTTTTTTGTCTCAAGCTTGCAACCTGGGACTTGTTCGCCATCTCTTAAAGTGGTATCAAAAATTTTAACCAGTTCTCTACTCATATCTCAAGTAAGCCGATAAAAGTAAGAATAAAAATTTTTTAAATTTAAATTTTTGGAATGAATTCATCTGGCGGATCACATTTTAGCACCAATATTCCTTTGTTTACAGGATGTTCAAACTCTATTTCTTTTGAATGTAAGCTAATACTTTTATCGCGTAATGGTCTTTTTGCACCATATTTTATATCACCACGAATTGGTGTTCCCAACCTAGACAACTGAACTCTTATTTGGTGATGTCTACCAGTGACAAGTAAAACATCTAAAAGCAAGTAATTTTTTAATGTTTTCACAATCTTATATTCAAGAATTGCTTCTTTAGCATTTTTAGAAATTTTATCAACAACAAAAGATTTATTTTTCTTTGAATTTTTTTTTAAATAATTCTTTAAAATGCCTTCATGTTTTATGTTTTTTTTTTCAATTAATGCCCAATATTTTTTTTTGATCTTTCTAAGCCTAATTTTTTCATTCATTCTAGTTAGACATTTACTTGTTTTGGCCATAATAACTAAACCACTGGTGGGTCTATCAATTCTATTAACTAAACCTAAAAAAACATTACCTTTTTTATCATATCTTTTCTTCAAATAATCTTTGCCGATTTCAAGTAAGCACTTATCACCTGAAATATCTGATTGTACTGGAATTGACGGTTTTTTATCTACGATCAGTAGATGATTATCCTCAAAAATTATGTTTTCCATGATGGGTTAGTACATTTCATCATTATTTGGAAAATCCATTTTTTTTATATCTGAAACATAGGATTTTACAGCATCTGAAACCTGGTTGTTGAGGTTCAAATATCTGCGTATGAATCTAGGATTAAATTCAGTTGTTAAGCCTAAAAGGTCATGCATAACTAATACTTGACCATCTACATGATTTCCAGCACCTATTCCAATCACAGGGTAATTAACTTTTGAGCAAACTTTTTTTGCAAGCTTAGAAGGTATTTTCTCTAAAACAGTAGCAAAACACCCAATTTTTTCAAGAAGAATTGCATCATTAATTAATTCTTCTGCTTCTTGCTTTTCTTTTGCTCTTACCGTGTAGCTGCCAAACTTATAAATTGATTGAGGTGTCAGCCCNAAATGACCCATTACAGGAATTCCAGCTTTAATTATTTTTGAGACGGAGTCTTTAATTTCACTACCTCCTTCCAATTTAACCGCATGAGCGCCAGATTCTTTCATAATTCTAATTGCAGATCTGAGTGCTAATTTTGCATCAGATTGATAGGTTCCAAATGGTAAATCAACAACAACTAAGGCTCTTTGAACTGCTTTAACAACAGATTTTGCGTGGTAAATCATCTCGTCTAAAGTGATTGGAACAGTTGTTTCATTACCTGCAATAACATTTGATGCAGAATCGCCAACAAGAATAATATCTACATTTGATTGATCAATAATTTTTGCAAAAGTGTAGTCATATGCCGTCAACATTGAAATTTTCTCATTATTGTTTTTCATTTCCAATAATGTCTTAGTAGTTACTCTCTTGTATATCATAAGTAATAATCAGTCGTAAAAATAAATAAATAAAAAAACATAATGACTGTCAAAGTGTCACTAATTTTCAATGGCACAGGAATTGTTCTAGAAACTTAAAAATATAATTATGAGCAAAATAATTGGTATCGATTTAGGAACAACAAATTCTTGTGTTTCTGTAATGGAGGGAAATGAGCCTGTGGTAATTCCTAACGCAGAGGGAAAAAGAACAACTCCATCTGTAATTGGATTCGTTGATGGTGGTGAGATTAAAGTAGGTGATCCAGCTAAAAGACAAGCTGTCACAAATCCTACTAAAACGATTTCATCAATTAAACGATTTATGGGTAGTAAATTTTCAGAGTCAAAAGAAGATGCAAAAAGATCACCCTATAAAGTAGTTAAAGGAGATAATGACACCTCAAGGGTAGATATTGATGGAAGATTATATACGCCTCAAGAACTTTCTGCAATGATTTTACAAAAAATGAAAAAAACTGCAGAGGATTATCTTGGTTCATCCGTGAGTGAAGCAGTTGTAACTGTCCCAGCTTATTTTAATGATGCTCAAAGACAAGCAACTAAAGAAGCCGGTGAAATTTCTGGCTTAAAAGTACAAAGAATTATTAATGAACCTACGGCTGCAGCATTAGCCTATGGATTAGATAAATCTGGTAAAGATCAAAAAATTGCAGTTTACGACCTTGGTGGTGGTACNTTTGATATTTCAATTTTAGAACTTGGTGATGGAGTTTTCGAAGTATTATCTACTAATGGTGATACTAGACTAGGTGGTGATGATTTTGATGATGCAATAATTCAGTGGATGGCATTTGAATATGAGGAAGATGAAGGTGTTGATTTGAGAAAAGATCCTATGGCATTGCAAAGACTGAAAGAAGCCGCTGAAAAAGCAAAAATAGAGCTATCATCGTCGACTCAAACAGAAATTAATTTGCCTTATATTACAGCCACTGATTCTGGTCCAAAACACCTTGTAAAAACATTAACCAGAGCTAAATTCGAGCAATTAAGTTCAGATCTTGTAAAAAGATCCATGGAGCCTGTTAAAAAAGCATTAAAGGATGCGTCTCTAAGCAAAAGTGACATCGATGAAGTCATACTTGTAGGAGGATCAACTAGAATACCTGTCATCCAAAATGAAGTTGAAAAGTTTTTTGGTAAAAAACCCTCAAAGGGGGTGAATCCAGATGAAGTTGTGGCAGTAGG
>FUFK010041916.1_pt1 | contig 10351 bp, 5 predicted proteins | sample 1021851 | NCBI WGS metagenome assembly FUFK01 (sample SAMEA51879418, study PRJEB19060) | metagenome
TATTGTCTCTGGTGTTGCTCCTGACACTTCCTCCGTTGAAGATGCTTTTTCTTCTTCAGCAGAAGATTCCTGACCTCCCAAACCCGACTCTACCTGCTCCAGACTTGGAAGAAGTAGAGGGTCTAGATAAGGTTCTTCCACTATTGGAGGATAAAAAATTGTTTTAGGTGGAACGAGAATAAAATCTGTATCTGGTAAATCAGGCAGATTTATTTCCATTCTTTTTCATCTTTTTTTTCNTAGCAGCAATCAATAAGAAATCTTTTTTGGTGATTTTTTTATCACCATCAGCATCAATTTTGTACTGCTTACCTTTAAGTGGCATTAGCTTCTTCCTCAACAGGTGCTTCAAGTTTTTTTTGCTCTTCAGCAATTTGACGTTCTACTTCTGCCATAGCACCAGTAAATTGGTTATAAGAAACAGAAAGTTGATTTCTTTCAAGGCTAAGTTGTTGTAGCCTTTGCTGTAATTCTTCTATTCTAGTCATAACTTAATAAAGTTTTTTACCATCAACAATAGCTTTGTCGATAGCTGTAAAAGATTCTGATGTCCAGATAGANGTTGTNTCATCNAGCTTTTTNTAANCCTTGATAATTTCAAGATGCTCTACATTACGTTTGATACGATCTTTAAATTCGTCATCAGTTTCATCTTCAGTTTTAGCAGTACCTATTACAGTAACGCTATCGCCAGCAGCAGAATAAATTGCTGCAATTTCATCTGCGGTTTTTTCTTCCATGATAAAAAGGTAGTTGTTTACAGTTTACCCTGCTTCGAGGGCTGTGACTTTTACGGATAACTCCTGTATTGCTTTTACCATTGCAAATAGTAATTCATCTTCATTAACATTTTTAATACCTCTATCATCAGTTTTAACTGAGTTAGGAAATACTGTTTCAAATTCTTGAGCAATAACACCAACTTGTGTATCTGTATTAGAAACTGCAAGTTGATCTAAATCATATTTTTGTAATTCGGTAGCTGTAATTTCAGATGCAGTTCTATATTTAAAGTTTCTTATTTTAACTTTATTTATTTCTGTTAATCCAACAGAACTATCAACTATATCTTTTTTAATTCTTTCATCTGAAGTTGTACTCCAAGTTGTTGTATTGCCTGTGTGATATACACCATTTGTACCTTGCACTCTAAATGTACTATCAGAAGCATGAGTATTAACTCCTTGACCTAAAGCTACTGCTCCAACTCTTTGAAAATGGTCTACATCAGATTGCATTCCAACACACGTATTAGAATGTCCGTTTCCAATAGTATCACCAGCTTGAGATCCGACTAAAGTGTTTTGATAACCATTTGTAATACCCGAACCAGCATGGTTTCCAATGGCAGTATTATCGTTTGGTGTAGAACCACTTGATTCAACTTGTGCTGTTAAAGCATGAAAACCAACTGCTGTATTTCTTACTGCTACGTCACTATTATCTAAAGCATTGTTTCCTACAGCTACGTTTGAATATCCAGTTGTATTTGCTTGTAATGTATTCATACCAAGACCAACATTATTACTTGCGGTAGTGTTTGAATCTAAACTTCTCCAACCTATAGCTACATTATTTTGTCCTGTAGTGTTTAAATATAAAGCTTGATAACCTAAAGCAACATTATAAATACCAGTTGTATTTGAATATAATGAGTCTCTTCCTATAGCAGTGTTCTGCGCTCCTGTTGTGTTATAAAACATGGAACTACCACCAACTGCCGTATTACTATTTGCCGTTGTGTTTTGCAGTAAAGCACTTGTACCGACAGCTGTATTTACATCTCCTGTTGTGTTTCCTCCTAAAGCATTTTTACCAATAGCAGTAATACTTGATCCTGTGGTATTAGCATCAGCAGCGTTAGCTCCAACACCTACGTTGTTTGTTCCAGTTGTGTTTACTCCTAATGCAGCAGTACCGACAGCAGTATTATTATCGGCTGTGGTATTGGCATCTAAAGCACCAACTCCCACTGCTACATTGTTATCTCCTGTAGTATTTGCACCTAAAGCAACATCACCAACTGCTACATTACCGCCTCCTGTAGTGTTATTTGTTAATGAAGACCTACCTAAACCTGTATTAAAAGCTCCTGTAGTATTTGCACTTAAAGCAAAATATCCAACTGCTGTATTATAGTTTGCAGTTGTATTGTTTGCTAAAGCACCATAACCGAAAGCTTGGTTATAATTTCCAGTAGTATTGTCTTCTAAAGCACTTCTACCAACAGCTACCTGTTGCGTTCCAGTTGTGTTTGATCTTAAGGCATCATAACCAATGGCAGTGTTATTATTAGCAGTTGTGTTTGATCCTAAAGCACTTACTCCAATAGCTATGTTTTGACTACCAGTTGTGTTTGATGTTAAAGAATTATAACCTATTGCCACGCTATTAGCTCCAGTTGTATTTGCTTCTAACGCCTCTTGTCCAATAGCAACAAGAAAATCTGCTGTGGTTGTAGATTTTAATGCTGAAGTACCAACAGCTACATTGTTTGATCCAGTAGTTATAGAAGTTCCAGCCTGATAACCAAAACAATTATTACTATTACCTGTGGTAATGGCATCTCCAGAATAATTACCAAATGCACAATTCTTACCTATTCCACCATTCATTGCTCCCAATGCACCAACACCCATAGCAGTGTTGTCATGCGCGCTTGTATTAGCGTCTAAAGCATCTTTTCCTACGGCTGTGTTTTGAGCGCCAGTGGTATTTGCACCCATACAATTATAACCAATAGCAGTATTGTCATTAGAAGTTGTATTTGCATCTAAAGCAGCAGATCCTACCGCAGTATTTTTAATTCCAGTTGTGTTTGCTGCTAAAGCACTTTTTCCAACCGCTGTGTTGTCACTAGCTGTAGTATTAAAATTTAATGCTGCTTGACCATAAGCTGTATTAGAACTTCCAGTTGTGTTCTCACCTAATGCGTTAAAACCTATACCACAATTATTAGTTCCTGAAGTATTTGCATCTAAAGAATTACAACCAACAGCAGTATTGTTACCACCTGTGTTTAAATTTAAAGCTAAATAACCAACAGCAGTATTGTTACTAGCAGTGGTGTTAGAAGTTAAAGCCTGTCCTACAGCAGTATTTTGTGTGCCTGTCGTGTTTGCTCCTAATGCTGCATGACCTAATGCTGTGTTGTTATTTGCAGTAGTGTTTGCATCTAATGCACCAACACCCATTGCTACATTTTGTGTACCAGTTGTATTTGAAAGTAAAGAACCATATCCAACTGCTACATTACTGTTTGCTGTGGTGTTGCTATATAAAGCATTTCTACCAAGTCCTGTATTAAAACTTCCACTGGTATTTGAATACATAGATTGTAAACCATACGCAGAGTTACTACTGCCAGTAGTGTTTGTAACCAATGAATTTTGACCAAAAGCTTGGTTAGCTGATCCAGTAGTGTTACTTCCTAATGTTCCAAAACCTACAGCAGTATTTGAAAAACCAGAAGTATTATCTGTAAGTGCGTTATAACCAATAGCAGTATTATTCCCACCAGAAACAGAAGCATCTAAAGCAAGTTGTCCAAGAGCAGTATTACCAGCAACAGAGTTTGCACCTTTACCTACATTTACACTATTTATAGTTGCGTTAGTAGTTCCACCACTTTCTTTCATAAGAGGAGTACCACCAGCCTGTGATCCGTCATGTACTACTAATGTTTTCTTTGTAGTATCTACTGTGACTTCTCTTGCAGCACCAGTAAATGAACTATGTTCTGAGGTCGTACCACCTCTAAGTTGTAATTGGTCAGGCATGGTAAATTAGATTCCTCCTAAGTTAAAAGTTCCAGAGCCTTTGGCGAGGGATACTCGGTTGGCTGCAATAGCTTCGTTTGAAAATACTGCACCTGTTACAGCAAGACTTCCTAAGTCTATACTATTAGAACCTGCTGAAGCTGTATATAAGGTATTAAAAGCTGCNGTAGCAAATTTTGCAACCTCTATCANNCCTTCNCCAATATTTTGAAAAACAGATCCGTTAAAAACACGAANNCGTTTATCAACAGTATTGAAGTACAANTCTCCTTCTGTTAANGNATTNNNTAAACCATCANCAGTNGGATTAGATGATGCTTCNCCTAAGTATAGTTGTAAAAAATTATTTAGGTAATTTGATGCGTTTGTTACGTNTGTAATATTAGNNCCAACTGTATTTACGTTTGATATAGAACCAGCAACAGTATTTACATTTGCTATAGACCCTGCTGTTGTATTGACATTGGCAATAGATCCAGCAACTAAACCTATATCAGTACCATCATTAGCAACAGTCGTTACGTTACTGCTAATACCAGCTACAGTTGTTATGTTTGCGTTGTTTCCAGCAACAGTATTGATATTGCTATTGTTGTTTGCAACTGTAGTTACGTTGCTACTTATGCCTGCGACTGTGGTCACATTGCCACTTATACCAGCAACAGTACTGACGTTTGAAGAAATACCAGCAACAGTTCCTATATCAGTTCCGTCATTAGCAACTGTAGTTACATTGGCTGAAATCCCTGCGACTGTACTTATATTTGTATTATTTGCTGCAACTGTATTTATGTTTGTTGCATTACTTACAGCAGCGTTAATATTGCTTGCGTTTGATACTGCACTATTTATATTGCTTGCATTACCAGCTACAGAGTTAACATTAGATATACTTCCAGCAACACTATTTACATTAGATATGTTAGTTGCAACAGTATTAATATTAGATGTATTACCAGCAACAGTCGTTACTTCAGTTGCTTTTGGTACAAGTCTATGAAACGTATATGTATTAAGAGTTGTAGTAGTTTCTAATATCATTCCAAAGCCAGCAGCAAACGTAGTGCTTGCTGTAGCTCCGTTAATAGTTACAGTTGAGTTTCCAACAGTTCCGTTAGAAATAGTAAAGTTTCCACTACCATCAGAGGTATAGGCTGTACTTAAAGCTTTGATACTAACTAAAGTACCAGCACCATTATTTATATCAGGGTTTGCATTAGGAAAACTTAGTTCGTTTGCTATCGGTACAAAACCACCAACATCATCTACTAAGTCAATAATTCTGTCATTAATCGCTGCGGTTGTAGCAATAGTTGTGTCGTTATCTGGAAATGTATCACCATTTTTAATAGTCTCACCAGTGCTTATATTAAAATATCTAGCATCTGCTTCTGTCTCTGTAAAATATCTACTATCTAAAGCACCATTTAATAATTCAGTTTCAGTAAAGTATCTGTTGTCTAACTGACCAGCATCTAATTCTGTTTCTGTATAATATCTGCCATCTAAAGTACCAGTAGCTATATCTTCATTTACTATCGTTCCATTTACTATATTGGCACTAGCTATAGTTATGTCTGTTGGTAAAGCACCACTACCTAATTTCGTAAGACCAACAGAATCATTTAATAACTTACTACCATTTATATTTGCAGAAGAATTTATATCAGCATCAACAATAGTATTGTTGGTAATCATTGTTGAGTTGACTGTACCTGTATCAGCAGAAGTAATTACTGTACCTGTAATGTCAGGAAAGGTAATAGTCCTATCAGCAGTAGGGTTTGTTACTGACAGTGTTGTTTCATTCGCATCATCAGAACTACCTTCAAAAACTATTGACCCTGTAAATGTTTGACTGCCATCTCTCTTGACCANATCATTCGTAACAATATCAACAAACTCTTGTAATCCAAATAATATCTGGTCACTATTACTATCTAAATCTGCTTCTGTTAAAACACTACCATCTTCAAAATCTACTTTCTTAGCACTTATATCTGTATCTCTTTGAAATTTAACAGCANCACCATTAGCAGGTGTATTACCACTCGTAAAGGTAAGAGTTGATCCAGTAATTGTATAATGTGTTGTTATTGTTTTTAAGACTCCACCAACAGTTACATCTATTTCATTGTTTGATAAAAATGGAAATGATATAGCAAACGAGTTAGTACTACCATTACCAGTATGGTTTGTAAAAGATGCTGCGGTGTTAGTTGCCATGATTAAAAAGTACCAAGGTTCATTTTGTTCATCTGTTCAGTCAAAGAGTCAACGTAATTTTGTTGTAAGTTTTGCTTTGCTTTGATTCTATCAGTAAATTCTTCATTGCCCATTACATCTCTTGTGTATTCTAATATTCCTTTATTAATAAATTTATTATTAATTTTATTCATTGTTTGAAAAATTCTTTCTGCTGCTAGTTCTCCTTTCTCTGAGCCTAAACCTTCTTGTTCAATAATCGCTTTGTTTGCTTTGTAATCATTTGCACCATAAGAACCATCAAAGTAATTATTCAAAGCTTGTTTTAAAGTTACATCTCTACCACCCATTTTTAATGTAGTTTTATTTACATATATTTTTAAAGCATTGTATTCGTATTTATCTAATTTCTTTGGTACAAAGTTTTTACTACCTACTCTTTTGAATTTAGAACCTCTTATTATCTCAGGTGGTTCTGGTAATAATCTACCTATAAGTTTGGTTGCCATATAATATTTATGATTCTTACTTGTACTATGTCTTGCTAGAGACAATAAATCTGCACCTTCTTTTTGAGGATAAGTTATTGCATCACCAGTAACGTGTTCTATTTGTAAGGGAAGTCTGCCACCTAGATTTATGGGTACGATTTCTTTTGCTTTGTTATAAATATTATCTAAAGCTTGTAATGCAACATTAGCTTGATTAAATTCTTCATCACCAAAATCTACACTTTCATTAGCTAAATCCCCTGCCCTTGTCTTTGTATCTGGTTTCATAAACCATTTTAATTTACTGTAATCTCCTTTTGATTCTGCCAGTTCTCTTGCTTCTTGCTCTGTAAAACCCATTTCAGTTAACAAGTCAGCAGGTAGTCTATGTAATTTACTTAAAAAGCTTGAATAAGGTATTGATCTACCAGCAACTTGTCTGCCTACATAATCTAAAATTTTCTTTTGTGTATAAGGTATGTTNTCTTCTGGNTCTACATTTTTACCNACNGNAGGTATTNCNGAAAATAAATTTATAGCTTCGTTTATTTGTTGTGTATAACTTCTGTTAAAAAGATTACGACCTATTATTGCTGCAAAACCAGCAGTAAATTCATCAAATTCTTTATCTTTTACAAAAGGACCGCCTTGTGTAAAATCAACCATCATTCTTACAAATGAAACTATTGGGTCTGGTAAATTTTCATAAGTTTTATATTCATACATTGGTTGACCATTTTTAAANATTGGTTCACCATTTTCATCATATTTAAGGTATGCCNTGCTATAAGGTCGCCAACCATCTTTATACATAGAGANAAACATAGCAGCACCTTCTTTTGTAAAATAGTTAGGACCACCACCTGTTAATTTAAAATGCGGTGGTTGATCTTTATTTAAGTCATAATCNGGTAATAAATAATCATCAAAAGTAAGACCAGCAAGTAATAATCCAAAAGCATATCCCATTCTTATTTGACCTATTGCATTTGCTCTTACTAAAGGATCAGGACTTAATAAGTCTGTTTTCATTTCTGGTAAAAGCAAAGCGTTGAGAAGATTTATATTTTGATATTCTCCATTAGGCAACCTTTTATTGATTGGTGCATTTATGACAGGTGTATATCTCATAACTTCTTTAATAATATTTGTTGGTGTTCTTGTAAAAGTAAAAAAGAATCTAGCAACAGGATTTTGTACTGCTAAATTATTTAACTTAGATGCAATTCCACCAAACAAATCTTCCGTTCTTATGTCTTGTGTNAATGTAATTTGTTTACCAAATTCTTTTGATCTAGTTAAAATTCTTTGCGTTACTGTATCAGGAGTAAAAACTTCTTGACCATCTATCATTTCAAGTCTGCCTACATCTCCTTTTGAATTTTTTAAGAAGTAACTAATAATTCCATCAACATGACTCTTTATATATTTATTTAATTCATCTCCTGATTTACCAAGTTTTACTCCTTCCATATATGCNTGATAATTNGCAGCAGCTAATATGTTAGGTGCTTGAACTAAAGCATCTGTAGCTGTCATCAAACGACTAGGCAATCTAATAAACTTGCCAAATTTGTCTATAGCTTTAAAAGGAAAATATGTTTTATCTGAAGAAATCATATATCGTTGACTTGTTTCTCCTTTAATATTTCCTAAATTTATAAAGTTATCTTCCATATCCCATGATCTTTTCCAAGCATTAAGAGCAAAATCAAAGTTTTGAAATAAAGCAAATAAATGTCTTTTAGCACCTTCTAACTCTGTAAAGTTTGTAGAGCCACTAAAGTTGTTAAAAGCTTTTAAAAAGGTTTGTGCTACACCAGAATATAAATTTATTTTTTGTGTGGTAGGACCAGACAGTAAAGCATTGATACCAATTTCGTTAAATATCCTTGCTCCTTTATCTAAACCTTTGGCAAATTTAGCTGATAAAGCGTCAGTGTTTTGTATAGCAACCATTTTTTCTACACTACCTGATGCTGTATNNAAATCAGTNGTCAATCTAACNAANTCAGAATAGTCATCTGTTTCTGTTGCNTGTTGNAAAGCATCTTTTAAATCTGTTCTAAATTTTTCATTNTGTAAAATACTTTCATTTAAGTCCATTTCTATATCAGGCTGCTTCTCTGTCAAAGCTGATTTTTCTGCTGGTGTTAAGTTCATTACTTCATCAACAGTCTTGCCTTCAATACCAGACTCAGGCTTCATGCCAAAAGATTTTAAAGTTCTAGCAGTTTGTGTTCTAAGTGGTATGCCAAGCTTTAGCCACTCTTCTACACCTACTAATGATTCTGCTAACTCATCTATAGATTGATCTATCAATCCTGTATTTTTTGTTTTTATCGCTTCTATTAATCTTTTATTTACATTAGCTACTTCTTCTGTNTGTANTGTAATAGTTTGAGCTATTGCATAATTTAAAGAATCACTTGGTACTAAGTTNTAAAGTTTTGAATATGCTTGACCATATTCTTTAATAAATTTTGTATTAGATAATTTAACAATACCATCATCAAACATACCCAAACCTTCAAGCTTGGTTTGTTGTTGACTTTTTGAACCAGTAAAAACGTCAGCATCTTTTAAGACTTTTACCATTTCTTGTATAGTCTTCTGCTGTTTTGGTTTTAAACTTTTTATAAAAGATATTTGTTGTGGATTTTTAGTTGTATCTCCTAAGTCTTGTTTTTTACTATCTAACTTATTAAGTGTTGTTTGTACTTCACCTGCATACTTAGCATCTGCTGGTACTTCAATAGTCAAACCTTTTGTATTACTAGGAGATGCAGTTGCACTTCCTGTTTTTTCAGTAACAATTTCTTTAATTTTTTTATGTATATTTGCACCATGTAGTCTTACTTCTTTTTCTGTAAAGCCCTGTGATATAAAGGCTTGCAACATTTCTTGTTCTTTCTGTGGTGGATTTTTTTTACCAAGTCTTAAAGACCAAGCAAGCTTATCAAAATCAGATTCAAAAATTATAGAAGCACTACCATAATTAGGCTTAGTTCTTTTNAACTGATTAGGCATTACAAAAGGTCTTGTAACAACTTGATTCTGTTTATTAATATTTACTCCTTTATTTTGTAAGTCTGTTTGTTGTTTCTTACCTACTTCATCTAAATTATTTACAGCTTCATCAATAATTTTTTTATCTTTTTTAGTTAAAAGTTTATCTGCTTCTGCTGGTGTTTTATCTTTAATTTTTTTAAATATAGAACCTAATCCATCTATAGAACCTTTAAAACCAACACCAAAAGCACCACCTAAACCTATACTTGCTAAATATTCATCACGACTTACATCATCTCCTAATAAGTCTCTAACAAAAGTTTCACCTGTAGCAAAGCCAGCACCTTGCATGGCAGCTTTTCTAAGTCCACCTTTACCTATTTTTGCTGTAGAACCAGCAGGTATTATTTGAAATAGACCAGCAGATATAGCTTCTGCCTGACTAATTTCTTTTACTCCTCTTAATTTCTGTGCTTGTATGTTTGCAAAATAGCCAATAGCAAATTGACCACCACCATAAGCTGCAATACCAACAGGACCACCAGCTAATAAAGGTGCAAGTGCAGCATCAGCACCTAAACCTACACCTATCTCAAGACCCAGACCTTTAGCTAAACCTTTTAAATTTTGTTTTTCTTTTGGTGGCTCTGTTAAACTTGCAAAGGTTTTTCTAGTTTTATTTATTTCTTCAAAATTAAAATCTATAGGGTCATTTTCATCTATATAAAAATTATTAATAGTGTCACTCAAGTTATATGTAGTATCAAAATCTATAAGGCTTTGATCTTCTCCAAAGGTATTTTTAGGTTTAAATTGATTATTGACAACAGGTGGTTCTTCCATGTTATTTAACTTGTTAGAAAT
>FUFK010042488.1_pt1 | contig 10351 bp, 12 predicted proteins | sample 1021851 | NCBI WGS metagenome assembly FUFK01 (sample SAMEA51879418, study PRJEB19060) | metagenome
GCTTCAGCTAACATTGTAGAAGCACCTAATCCTCTAGCTTGCATTGTAGCTTTTGCAGCTTCAGCAGCTCCTCTAGCAAATGCAGGTAAAGGTGATCCTTGCTGTAGTGATGTTTCTATATCTTGAGATATATTTTCTAACTGTCCTTGAACAGTTGCTCTAGAATCTAAACTAGCTAAAGACTGTTGAGCTGCAGTCATAGGAGCTGTTACAGTTCCTTGTGCAGCAGTCATAGTAGGTGCTGTACCAATAGTTGCAGCAGTAAACTGAGATGCTCCTGGTTGAGTTACAGCAGATACTTGTTGTGCAGTACCAGTAGCACTAGTAGCGGCAGTTGGTGCTACAGCTTGTGGAGTTGCAGCAGCGATAGTTCCAGTTACACCAGGTGTTGCTAAAAGTTCATTAGTTTGAACATTTTGTAACGATGGTGTTATACTTGTACCTTGAGGTAGTGTAGGTGTATTTAATAAACTATCTATTAAACTAACAGCTTTTTTACTACTAGTTTGTTCTGATTGTGTGGGTTGTACTACACCCGATGGTAATGTCGTTGCCATTATTATTTTCCTTGTCCTCTATTTTTTGATCTCTTGGGCACTCGTTTATTATATTTTTTATTATGTCTCCCAGGTCGTCTTTTTTTAGTTTGTTTTACAAAATTATTAACGCCTATGAGGGATTTGCGTTTAGCCATTTAACTATGGTTTAGTTGGCCATACAACGTTATTACATTTTTCAACAGTGTCTTTTCCTTCAGGCAGGTCTCTTAAGTCTTGTCTGTATGTTTCCATGTCAGCTGACATAGTAACATCAGATAAAGCATAATAGTCTGTCTCTGCTAAAAGCTGATTTCTTTTAGCTCTTAAGTTAGCTTGTGCTCTTCCTAAAGCACCAGCCTCCCAAGCTGCTTCTTCAGCATCTCTAGCTGCTTCTTCTTCAGCAGTTAGTTGGATTCTTTCACCGTTGACCATTTTATATCTTGGCATGTTTGTTTCTCCTATTTGTTGTTGTTATTTTACTCCGTACAAATCTATTGTACCTGAAACTATATTTCCTGCAGAATATCTAAAATCTATTGCATTAACAGCAGATGTTGTATTTCCATATCCGCCCATATAACTATCAAAACTGTAATTAACACCAATGTAATTATTACATCTTGCTATATAATGTTTAGTAAAAGTTGTATCACTTGGATCAAAAATATGTAAATATCCACTACAAGATTGATCACCATCAGCACCAGTTCCCACAGCTAATCTAACATAATTTGTACTTTGTTGTAAATCGTCAGGGTTATCATAAGCGAATCCTTTATCGGCAGCGTTTTCTTTATTATATGCTCTAAAAAATGTTGTTGTTTTTGTAACATTGTAATTTGAACCACCATCTACACTCATATTAAATTCAAAATTAGTAACATCATTTGACGGATTTATACTATTCCAAAAAAATATATACTCTTTATAGGTATTATCTATTCCTGATGTAAAACTTATATTAGATGATGTGCTAGCAGTTGATCTTGATATAAAAATTAAATCACCAAGCCCTGTTATACTGCCTACTGCTGTTGCATCTTTTAATGCTCTATTATTTAAAGTTACAATACTCATTATGATTTACTTAATCCATACATTTTAATTACACCACTATCTATATTTCCGCTTGAAAACTTAAAATCAACTGCAGTAATAGCTGATGTGGTATTATTATATCCACCAACAAACTGTCTAATAGAATATTCTGATGGGTGTGTTGTCATCATTTCAGCTAAATAATGTTTTACAAAAGTTGTATTACTTGGATCAAATAAATATAAAATCCCTGATATGCATTGATCATTATCATTTCCAACTTGCTGATTAAAAATTTGATAACCAGTTGATTGTGCTAAATCTCCAGCATCTTCATAAGGTATACTACTATCATTACCAGCTTCATTATGTTGTGCAGAAAAAGAACTGGAAGTTTTTGTTACATTAAAATTAGAACCATCTGTAGAAAAATTAAAACTAAACTGCACACTATCACTTGCTGGGTGCATATTTATAAATTTAAATATATAAGTATTGTAAGTGCTGTTAATATTAGAAGTAAAAGAAGATGAAGATACTCCTGATGATATTGTATTTGTAGTAATTAAATTCATATCACCACTTGCCATACTATCTAAAGCAGTTACATTCAGTATAGATCTATTATTATATTTAACTAATGCCATACAATTTTATAACTCCACTATCCATAGTTCCTGAACTTAATTTAAATTGTACTGCATCTACTGCACTTGTTGTATTACCATAACCAGCAGAATAATAAGCTCCTGAGTATGCTGTTGGAAATTGTGTGTTAGCGGTAGCAATAAAATGTTTTACAAATGTTGTATTACTAGGATCAAAAAGATGTAAAAATCCTACTGTGCAACCATCATCTACATTATCAATATCGTAAGAAATATCTTGAAATCCTGTGGCTTGTGCTAAATCACGACCAGCTTCGTAGCCTACAGTTGGTGTACCACCACTCTCTGCGTTGTAAGCTAAGAATGCATTTGTTGTCTTAGTTACATTATAATTTGACCCACCATCAATTGACATATTAAAAGTTAGAGGTGCATCTGCTGATGAATGTATATTAATAAATTTAAAAATATATTCTTTATATGTACTATCTATTCCACTAGTAAAAGATATTGTTGAACTACTACTAGCTGTTTGTGTAGATATTAAATTTAAAGAACCACCACTAATAGCTGCAGGTATCGAAGTTATAGCTGATAAAGAATTATTATTACAAAAATTAAGAGCCATTAGGTTACTCCGTACATTGTTATGGTTCCTGAGTCTATGTTACCTGAAGTCATCTTAAAGTTTACTGCATTTATTGCTGACGTTGTGTTTCCATATCCACCACAAAAGTCAGTCATACAATAATTTGCGTGAACCATAGCATTTGTAACACTAATGAAATGCTTGACGAAAGTGGTATTACTAGGGTCAAATAAATGTAAATAACCTGAAACTGAACCATCATCATCGGCATCTATACCTGATGATAAATTTTGATAACCTGTTCCTTGTGCTAAATCTCTCGATGTTTCGTAAGCTAAAGCCGTATAACTATCTGGCTCATCGTGTACTGATCTATAATAAGTAGTTGTTTTTGCAACATTATAATTACTACCACCATCAATAGAAAAATTTATATTAAAAGACGTATCATTAGTAGCTGGGTGCATATTATTAAATGTGAAAATGTATTCTTTATAAGTGCTAGTAATACCTGATGTAAAAGAAATAGAGGCACTTGAACTAGCAGTTGTGGCAGCTATCTTAACTAAACTACCACCAGCACTTGCTGTTTCTAAACCATTAGCACTTGAGTTAAATCTTATAGCTTGACTAGCAGCTGGTGTAACATTTAGACTATTAAATTTTAATTTATTAAGAGCCATTATTTTGTTATCCCATACATTTTTATAACACCACTGTCTATGTTACCGCTTGAAAATTTAAAGTCTACTCCATCTATTGCTGCAGTTACATTGCAATATCCAGCACTATAATCTTGTCTACTTCCAGGATTTGTAGCCATATGTGTATTTCTAATTATAAAATGTTTTACAAAAGTTGTTGATGATGGTGAAAATAAAAACATTTCACCACATAAAGAAGCATCAGCATCAGTTCCATAAGTATTTTCATTTAAACTTAAATAACCTGTGGCTTGTGCTAAATCTAATCCTGTGCTGTAAGATAGACTTGCACCACCACCAGCTTCAGTATGGTTGGCAAGAAAACTGGTTGTTGTCTTTGTAGCATCAAAATCAGAACCACCATCTCTAAAATTTACAGTCCATTCTACATTATTTGTAGCTGGATGAATATTAATCCATTTAAACATATAAGTATCGTATGTGCTATCTATACTAGAAGTAAAAGAAGATGACGATACACCTGATGATATTGTGTTAGTTGTAATTAATGTCATAGAACCTGCAGCTGCTGTATCAAATCCATTAGCACTAGAATTAAAGGCTAATCCTGTGCTTGCAACTGTGGTTACATCAAAACTATTAAAATTAAATTTAGTTAACGCCATTATGATACTCCATATAATTTTATAACTCCTGAATCTATGTTGCCTGATGCCATTTGAAATCTAACTGCATTTACTGCACTTGTAGAATTTATATATCCAGCAACAAAACTATTAACAGAATGTGGTTCTCCTGAACCACTTACCATATTTGTTGTTGCTATAAAGTGTTTTACAAAAGTTGTATTACTTGGGTCAAATAGATGAACTGTTCCTGACAGACTTTCGTCATCATCAATCCCTGTGTTATCTCCAACATTTAATTGTTGATCACCTGTGCCTTGTGCTATATCTACACTTGTACCATATCCTAAAGCTGCGTATGAAGCACCCTCTGAATGATATGCTGAAAAAGCTGTTGTTGTTTTTGTTGCGTTATAATTTGAACCACCATCAATAGAAAAATTAATTCCAAGAGTTGTATAGTTTGCTGAACCGTGAATATTAATAAGTTTTATTATATATTCTTTGTAAGTTGAGTCTATACCACTTGTTATTGTAACTGTTGAGCTAGAACTAGCAGTTGTTGTAGATATTAATTGTAACGCACCCCCAACATCATCTGCAGCTAATCCATTGTTACTAGAGTTAAATGTTATGAACTTACTCGCTGTGGGAGTAACGTTGAAACTGTTAAAATTTGCTTTAGATATTGCCACATTTTACTCCTAACTTGTTGATACTCCAAACATTGCAATAGTTCCTCGTTCTAGATTTCCTGAAGAAGATTTAAATCTAACTCCTGTTACTGCATCAGTTGATGAATAATTTGTACCACCACCTGAATAACCACATAAATTGCCATCAGCAGTATAACCACCCCCGTGCCAAAAAGCCGCTTTATGCGTATCTGTAAAGTCTAGATTTGATAGACTAAGTGTTAATCCAAACATTTCATCAGTTTGTGCACCTATGGTGTCAGGGAAAAGCTCTATTTGACTATCATTGGCGTTATTTCTACCTTGTGTGCTCCCAGCAGTATGACGACCTATCATAGCATACTGATAGTTTTGATCAAGATAACTTGTACCAGCATTAGTTGAATATAAAAGTTGTAATTGAGTATTATCTGTAGCCATTTGAATATCAATATAAAATANNTACCNATTAAACGTANNATCAAGAGTTACACCTGATGAGCCATTATTAAAATCAATAGATGATGAATCACTAGCAGTTATAGTTTTAATATGTGTTAAACCAGGCGATGAAGCTTTTATTAAACTATAATCTATTCTTTTTAATGTTCCAGCATCACTAACTAGAAACTCATCAGTATCTGCAGGTTCTGATGCAAGTGCAGTTTTTCCTGAAATTAAATCATTTGCAACTTTAGCTGCTGTAACTGTGCCATCTGATGGTGTACCTAGATCTAATACATCACCTAAAATAATTACAAAGTCTATAACATCACCTGTTGCTAAGTTACTAGCAAAGGTAAGTGTAGACCCTGATACTGTAAATGAATCACCTGGTGCTTGTAGTACACCATTAAGAGATACTAACATATGATTAGCATTCTCAGGGGATACCGCTGCACTGCCTACTGTTAAACTGTATGCTGCTTGTCCATTAACAACCGATATCGCATCACACTTTTGAAAGTTTCCTACTACTGGTTGTTTACCTATATATGCCATTATATTTTTCTCCCGTATAAACTTATAGTTCCTTGTGCAATATTGCCTGAACTATATTTTACGCTTATACCATTAAAAACTGTATCTTCTAAACCTGAGTCTGATATTCCAAAACCACCTCTAAAATAACACAATACACCACCTGTATCTCTATACACCCCGTGTGCCATTCCATGTAAAAATGAGTTATTTGATGTTTGATTTAATGGATCAAAAATATCAGCTACAAAACTTCCTGATTCACCTGTATCATAACCTTGTGTTATTGCACCGTGTATAGTAACAAAACCTTGATTTACTTCTGTTTCAAAATTTTCATTGTTATCATCAGAATTAATATTTGTAAAAGCAAAATCGTGATCTGAGTCAGTTCTATAACTTGAACCATCACCACCTGTACTAAAAGCTAATCGAAATTTAACATCGTCAGCAGATCCAATTAAACCTGAAGCTACTATTCTATAATCTCTATAAGTTGTTGTTATGTGAGTGCTTGTAAAATCTACAGAGCTAACAGCACTTGAAACTGTAGTTGTTGTTATTAATTCAAATGCACCACCACCTTTAATATAAGAGTAATCAATTCTTTTAAGTGTTCCAGCATCACTAACTAAAAATTCATCTGTATCTGCTGGCTCTGCCGCTAAAGCAGTTTTACCAGAGATTAAAGTATCTGCAACTTGAGATGCTCCAACAGATGCATCTGCTGGATTAACTGTTTGTAATGCTCTACCTAAAAATACAGCATACATTGTATCTGTGCTAGCTGTAGCTGCAGATAATGTAAGTGCAGTTCCACTAGCTGTATACGCTTTACCTGAACCAGGTTGTTGTCTTACGTTATTAATAAATAATGCAAGCTCGTTTTCATTTGTAACTGGATGATCTAGAGTGTAGGAGGTTGTAGCACTCGTTGAAAACTCCTGAGTTGCAAATGATGTAAATGTTTCTGCAGGTAAAGGACCAATATACGCCATCTTATGTTATCTCCATTATAGACAGTGTGCCTGAAAGTTTATCAGCTACAGAACAATCTATTTTGATTTCATCTGTTGCCTCTAAAACTACTTTACCACCTGATAATAATTCAAGTGATGTTCCTGCTGGTATGTTCACATCTTTTACAAGAAATGATGTCCCATTAGAAACGTCATTTGCACCACCTCTATTGCCTGTATCACTAACTAATTCTACCTCTGCAGTTACTGCTGAAGTATGTATATTAGTAAGTATCAGACCAAGAACAACTGTAGTTGTACTTCCAGCACAAGTATACATCTTATAAGGTGTACCTGCTGAAGCTGGTTCTGCTGCAAAAGTCACTACTTTGAAAGTATTTGCCATTTATTATATCCTCCTATTTACCTATATATTATATCGTTATTTTTAAAAAAGTCAATGTTTATTTATCCTAATGCTATTGCTAATGCTGTAGGATCATCTGTACTAAATCCTTGACCTGTCATAAAAGTTGTAAGTCTAGATAATGCAGCTTTTCTATTAGTTCCACCTGCACCATCATCTACTATAATTAAATCTGATGTAGTTAAATCAGCACCTATGTCTGTACCACCATCAATATCTAAATCTACTAAAGGTACTACACCATCTGGAAATACTGGTGCTTGACTAAATGTCACAACCCCACTTGCTGAAATTGTCATAGCATCTGCATCTGAAGCTGATCCTATTTGACCACCATCTGCTATTCTAATATCATGATTAAATACAGCTGTACCAGCATCTGACATATCTAAACTTAATGCTGTTATGCCTGATCCACCNTCATCACCTTTAAAATTAATATCTTTATCTTGTGTTGCTACTGTAAAATCAACATCAGTAGAATTATTTGTTAATGTAAGTATACTAGTTCCATCATCTTTAAATATTACATCTGCACCACCTGCATCTAAAACTATATCTGTAGTTGCATCTAATGTAATTGTAGATCCTGAATCTATCTCTGCTATAACTGGTGTAGTTAAAGTTTTATTTGTTAANGTATCTGTAGATTCAAGTGATACTAAAGTTGAGTTTCCACCAGCAGGTAATANTAATTCATTTGTNACACCNGCTGAGTGTGGTTGNGCTTTTACAATNTGNCCATGAGAGTTAGACTCACAATTAAATTGNATNGCACCTGAATTTGNATTACCTTTAACAGTTACATGNCCTGTACCATTTGGTGCTAANTCTAAATCTGCATTTGATGTAGTAACAATATCTTGACCATTCATATCAAGATNACCACCNAATTGTGGTGTAGAGTCTTCNACNACATTTGATATTGCACCTGATGTAGCAAGTCCTGCTACAACTGCTGATCTAGCTATTTTTTTAAGACCACCACCTGAAGTATCAACTGCTAAGAATACATCATCATTAGCAACTGTAGATATTTCTGATAATGAACCTACTGCTACAGAATTAAAATTTGTACCATCTGCAATTAATAAATTACCTGCAGTGTTAGTACCCATAATAATATCATCGCCAGTTACTGTAAGATCTCCACCAACAACTACATCACTATTAAATGTTGCTTTACCAGCNNCACTACCATCAATAGTTAAAAAAGTTGTNTCNGNNCNNCCATCAGTTCCTTTTAANATNATATCTGTATCATTACCNTGTGCATCNATTGTNATATNNCCTGCANTNGTTNCAATATTAACTAATAGCTGCATCACCTGTAGAAATATCATCTGCTGCTATAGCTGCGGCAGTAACTCCAGTTTGGAAATATGTTTTAAATGTAGTAGCACTTGTAACTCGCATAGTACCACCATCATTATGTATAATACCATCACCATCAGCTATTGCTGTAGTTCCAACTGTAGCTCCACCATCTATTAAATTAATCTCTGCACCTGTTGCTGTAATAGCTGTGCCATCTAAACTTAGTGTATCAATATTTGCTGTGCCATCTATAAATAAATCTTTAAATTCAAGAGAAGAAGTTCCTAAGTCAATATCATTATCTGTTATAGGTACAATAGCACCATCTTGTATTCTTAATTGTTGTACTGCAGCTGAAGATACTTCAACATAAAATTCTAAATGATTATTAGTTGAATCAACTAATACTTTGTTTAAACTATCAGCATCTCTGATAGATCCAACAGGACCACCTTCACCCGCAGTTCCATCATGCGTGTGTCCTGTAGTTGCGTTAAATGCAGCTAATACTTGGTTAAACTCATCATTAGAATGAGCTGCGGTGATAGTATCACCTGTTGTATAGCTTGATTGTCGAGCTGAATAGCCTGCCATTATCTTCTTCCTCCTGGGGTAAATTCTAATTGAAAGCCTTTAACTGAAAATGAGTCTGCACTATTTTGATCATCGATCTGTAATGCTACTGCAAATCCTGAGCCTTCTACTGATTGTCTTACTAGTGGAACACCTGATGCATCATATAGTGAACTACCATATTTTGCTGCTCCATATTGTCCAGCACCACCTACACTAGGTAATGCTATCTTTGTTGGTTGTGGTGTATTTTGATCATCATAATCATATCTAAGAGCTAAATTTGCATCAATAGAAGTTCCTTCACCTTCATAGTTTAAATTAACTCTTTGCATATATTTTCTTAGACCTGGATCTCCCATGACCATATCTGGAGATCTATATACTGCTTGTATGGTAGCTGTAGTTGCACCTGTTGCAAAAGTATTACCTGTTTCCATTTTGTAAAGAAAACCATCATAGCCACCAAATACTTGTGTTTCAACATTACTAATAAAATCTGAATCTGTACAAGCTGGTTTAATACCTACCATATCTGCATACTCAAATCCAATAGATCCTCTATTAGGATTACTTTTTAATACACCTATAATACCTTTTGATGATAATTGTCCTGTTGCATCTACTGGATAAAATAATCTATATTGTGATTTATTTCTAATAACTACAGATGATATTCTATCTAATGTTACTTCATCAATTCTAGATTGTATTTGTCTAGATATAGATCCAAGTTCAACGTCACCAATTCTTGCCGTACCTGCAATAGTTCTTAATCCATCAGGTGCTAAAAATATAACATCACCACCAATCTCTTGAATACTACCACCATCTCTACATCCAATATTTCTTGTAACTTCTTGCACAGCAAAATTACTAGATGATGTTCCTGTTAATTTATATATTCTATCTTCACAGAATATAATTAATTCATTTCTAAATACTTTTAATCCAACAACTGTAGAGTCAACTTTAAATGATCCTGCTCCACTTGCTGTTGTAAAATTATCTTCTTCAAATGGTACACTAAATATAACTTCTTGAGAATTAGTTGCACCAGCATAAAACATATGGTTTTGAAATGCTTTTACAAACTTAGGATTTGATGGAGCTGTTCCACCACCTGTTGCATTTACAACATCAACTGCAAAACTACTATTAATTATTTGTGCAGCTGAATGTCCTGTTGCTATAACTAGTTTATCAGTGCCATTAAAATTAAACTTTTCAAAATCATAAGCTCTAGTAGATGTTCCTAGTCCTGTAGTTAAAGTAGTATAACTACCTGATGTAGTTCCTCTGTGTATATCACCACCTCTAGCCACAATAACTTGACCATTAAATATTATTGAACA
>FUFK010049612.1_pt1 | contig 10351 bp, 16 predicted proteins | sample 1021851 | NCBI WGS metagenome assembly FUFK01 (sample SAMEA51879418, study PRJEB19060) | metagenome
TGCTGTTTCCAAATACTTAATGGAAGACTTAATCAATACGAAACCCTTAACTATCTTAAAAAATGTGGCTTCAGCACCCCTGACAGTTACTTCACAAATAATACAAGCGAAATCCAAATATATAAAAAAAATTGGTTAGAGAGAAAAATATTTGCGAAATATCCAACTAATGGGATAGTCATTAAAATAAATAGTAGGAAACTACAGTTACTTAGAGAGAANAGTTTATCTCAAAATAAAGAATGGCAATATGCAATTGAAAAATAATATTAAATAGTACCTTCAAAAAGAGCTCACGATACTGANTTCNAGTATTTAGATTGGGAAAGTAAATAAATTTTGGTTAAATTCCAAAGCAATTTGCANGATTNCTAAATGACTGCCACTATTTCAAGACCTAAAATCTCTAACTGGGGAACATCTAATATTCCAAACCTTAAAGGCAAAACAGCATTAATTACTGGTGCTAATAGTGGTCTTGGATACTACACCGCAAAGGCCTTAGCCGNAAAAAATGCTCATGTTGTCATAGCTTGTAGATCGCTTGAAAAAGCTAATCAAACNATCATAAAACTNAAAGGTCTTCATCCTGAAGGAATATTTACGCCTTTAGAATTAGATTTGTCAGATTTAAAAAATGTTGTTGAAGTTCAATCCAAAATTTTTGATGATTTTGAAAATTTGGATTTACTAATCAATAATGCAGGTATTATGCATCCGCCTAAAACACTTAGTGCCCAAGGATATGAAATACAATTTGCAGTTAATCATCTAGCTCACATGCTTTTGACCCTAAAGTTACTTCCAATTATTGAAAAAAAAGAAGAATCGAGAATAGTGACGGTTACTTCTGGAGCACAATTTTTTGGCAAAGTTGGTTGGGGAAATCTGAAAGCCGAGAATTATTACAATAAATGGGAATCTTACTCCAATAGCAAATTGGCGAATGTAATGTTTGCTTTGGAACTAAATGAGAACTTAAAACACAAAAATATACTTTCTNTAGCTGCTCACCCAGGAATTGCAAAAACAAACCTCTTTACTGCTCAAAAACCTAAACCTAGTCCAATAGAAACATTCTCCTTGGAATTATTTAGCCCTATTTTTCAATCTGCTGAAATGGGTGCTTTACCTCAACTTTTTGCAGCTACTTCACCAGANGCNAGAGGCGGNGANCATTATGGNCCTANATTTAATTTCAGAGGTCATCCAAAACTATCCCCTACTTCTCCTTTCGCCATNAATAANAAAGAAAGAAAAAATTTATGGGAAAAAAGCCTNGAAATACTTANTAACTTNTTATAAATTTTTCATTTTTACTAACTTNAGAAAATACTTNAAGATATGTAATTCACTCTCTGAGAGTTTCATAAATTCTNTTAANGCATCATAATTTTTTTCATCAATTTTTTTTGACAATTGAATAAAACTATCATGGTTTTCATTAACAAAGCGCTCAGCAATCTGAGACGGAGTTAAACCCTGTTCAATTAATTCACCTGGAGCATTTTTCTCCCACTTTTCATAAAACCAAGAGAACCAATATTTTGCAGTATTATCTTCCATTAATTAACTTTTCTTTGGCGAATTCTATAAATACTAAAGAAAGATCTCATGATTGAATTAACCCTTAAACACAATTAATATAAATGCAATTATAAATTTAATGATAGATAATAATCATTCAAGTAAAAGAAAAAATATTAATCTTGTAATTGGATTAGGTAAATCTGGATTTTGGGCTGCCAAGTATTTGAGAAGCATCAATAAGAGAGTAATTGTTTGGGAAAGTAAAGATGGGATAGAACTCTTAGAAAGAAAAACAGAATTGGAGGAACTTGACATACTAGTTTCTCTGAATAAAGAATTTGTATTTGCAGAAATTCAACCTTTTGTGAAAGAGATTGAATCTGTAGTTNTAAGTCCATCAATACCTTATGACCATAAAACTATTATTGAATTAAAACAAAAGAAAATTAAAGTAATTGGAGAAATTAATGTTGCATGGGAAATTTTAAAAGACACAAATTGGATAGGTATTACTGGTACTAATGGCAAGACCACTGTTACTCATTTACTAAGCCATATACTCTGCAATAGTGGTTTGTATGCGCCTTTTGCTGGAAATATTGGTACACCTTTATGTAAATATGCTNACTCCAAAAAACANGAAAAAATTGATTGGGTTGTAGCTGAATTAAGCAGTTATCAAATAGAAATATCTCCAGAAGTAAAACCTANTATTGGAATNTGGACAACCTTCACAGAAGATCATCTTGAAAGACATAAAACACTTGAAAACTATTTCAACATAAAAAAAAGCTTGNTAGAAAAATCNGATTTTAGAATTTATAATTATGACGATAAAAANCTAAGAAATNANTACAGTNCNCTATCAANAGGNGTTTGGATAACAACTANTTTCGATAAATCAAATTTNATTCANTGCGATTATTGGATAGATGANCAAGNNTACATTGTTGAGAGAGGNAAGANANTATTCAAACTTGAACATTTTTCTTTAAAAGGAATGCATAATCTTCAAAATCTTTTATTGGTAATNGCAGCAGCNAGAAAAGTTGGATTANCTGGNAAGAANATTAAAGATTCTTTATCTAATTACAAACAATTACCCCATAGGATGGAAACAATTTATAAAAATAATGATCTGGAAATNATTAATGATAGTAAAGCTACAAATTTTGANTCATCTATTGCAGGAATAAGTTCAATTCAAGGTCAAATAATAATAATTGCTGGGGGTAGATTAAAAGGTAATGAATATAGTGAGTGGATAAAAGTCTTAAAGAAAAAAGTTAAATGTGTTTTCCTTTTTGGAGAAAGCTCAAAAGTCCTAAAAATGGCGCTTATTAATGAAGGATTTAAAAAACATATTTTTGAATTTTCAGAACTTAAAGAGCTTTTAAATTGTGTTTTTAATTATTTACAAAATAATAGAGTTGGAACCTTATTATTCTCACCTTCATGCTCTAGTTTTGATCAATTTAAAAATTATGAAGAGCGTGGAGATTATTTCAAGAAACTAATAAGTGAAAAATTAAAGGTTAATAAATCCATTTTTTATTCAAATATCAATTCGTAATTTTCAGGTCGGTCATCACAACCGTCTCCCCTCTAGCAAATATTCACTTAATTAGTTAAATTTTAACTATAAATTAAATACTAGCAATGAGTGAATCTAACAATTTACCTCAAGCAATAAGTCATAAAAAATTAAGTTATTTGATGCTTAAGGCACAAAAAGATTCTCTTTTTTCTGATGAATTAGCAGAAATAGAAAGCCCAGAAAAAAGAGAATTTGAAGAGTTAATAAACAATTGGGAATCTTCAACTAAGAAAGTAGTTAATGAGTTATCAAAAAGAAAAGAGAACTTACTAAAAGATAAATCACCAAATTCTTTAATTGCTCTTGGTGCTATGGAAGTTCACCTTAACATGGCTTTGCAAGCCTTAAATGCATTTAATAAAGGAGTAGATGGGTAAAAGAAAAAAAATTAACTATAAAGAAGGCATCGAAAATAACAGAAAATCTAGCTCCTTTTCAGTATCTATAGAGACATCATCATAATCATTCACTTCAAATCCCAAGCCATCTCCAGACTCGAGACATATATTTGAGTTGGAGTCTTTGCTTTTTAATAAAAGATTACCTTCTATTATTTGTATCCAATTATATTTATCGATTTTTAATGGCAATTTTTTTTCTTTAATAGGTTTATATTTACAACGCCATAAAGAGATATTTTGATTTAGAAAAAGCTTATTATTTTGACCGTTTTTGTAATTAAAAATAAGATTGTCCCACAACTTTTCATTTAATGAAATTTGATCATATCGAGGTTTGATATCTTCTTTTTGAGGGTATATCCAAATCTGGAACAATTTACAGATCTCATTTTCTTCATTTTTCTCGCTATGAGAGATTCCTGTACCTGCAGACATAACTTGCACTTCATCTTCGTAAATTTTTCCAAGGTTGTTTAAAGAGTCTCTATGAGTTATTGCTCCTTTTATTACGACAGTAATTATTTCCATATTTGCATGAGAATGCTTATCAAAGCCTGCATTAGGAGAAATAATATCTTCGTTTATAACTCTTATTTTCCCAAAATTATCCCATTTTGGATCTCTATGCTCCGCAAAAGAGAATGAATGCATCGAATTTAGCCATTCTCTATTTGATCTAAATCTTTCATACGATTTCCTTATTTTAATTATTTTCAAAGACATAAATTCTCAGAAATAAGTATAGTGAAATTGTGTAAATTTAATACTGTTGAATAATTATGAAAATTATAAATTATGAATAATAAATTACTTTTTATCTATTAATTTTACTTTGTGCTTTATTTGCTTTATTGATTATTTTTTTTGCTTCTTCTCTTGTAGAACATTTTTCCGCCTCAACATTTAAGTTTTTTAGTTTATTTAATTGCTTTGAAATTTTCATATAAGTTTAAATCACCAAATAGAAATTAACACATATTTAATAGAATAGCTAAAAATACCAGTTTGCATTTGAGCCTTCCTAACTAAAAATAGGATTGGAGGAGGGAATTATCGGAACAGTATAGAGGATGTATTGGATTATCTTTGATTGTTTTTTTAATAAAAAGTGGTCCAAGAGGTTTACCAAAATTATTTTTCCTAATTAAATTATATTGCATTATTTTTTTTGCTATTTTTTTATTTCTATTTAGAAATTTCCCTTTATTACCCCAACCTAACCATAAATCGCAATTTTTATTTTCAGACCAGTGTTTTAAGTTTTTATAAATATAATTATTGTTTAAATAACCAACAGGGTTTTTATGATTAAAAAGCCTTTCTGGATTACTTGAAATTAGAGCAAATAGATTGATTAATTTTACTTTGCCATAATTATTATTTTTCGAAATTTTGATAATCTTTTTTGTTGTATTATCTAAAAAAAATTCATCCGATAATGAGGGATTTAAACCAATAAAAATTATTTCCTTTGTAGATTGAGAAATCTTATAACTTAAACTCCATCTATATAGTTTGTTAGCACTTATTAAACAATTTCTTTCTAAAAAAAAATTTTTCAACCTAAACCTATGCCTCTAGCCATAAGAGTGGCAAACAAAGGTATTGTTGCAAAGCCCACCAATTCAGTAGTAATGATGAGTCTGAACCTCTTAACTAGATTCTCAGATATTTCAGGTAATTTATTCTTACTTAATGGAATGGCCCATAAGATATAGGTTGTTGTTGGGTATAAAGAAAGTAATCCCACCAGAATATAAAGAGAAACCTTAATCCAAAACACAGGATTACCTGTATAGAAATCACCTCCTTGACCAAAATACTTAACACGCAAAATCCCAGTAACTAATATTGCAACTCCTGCCAAACCATAAACTACATCTGCAATTATCATTGAGATGGTCTCATTTCTATTAAGACCTACTTTGAGAGTCAATCTTTCAAACAAAAGTGAACCGAAACACAATATAATTCCTAAATAATGAACATATGCTACTAATGCACTTTTAGCAATTTCACCTGTGAATAAAGTTCCTAATAACATTTTCTAGTCAAAATTTATACAATACTAACCACCAAATAAAGAATTTGTTTAGAAAATAGATTAAACAATAAAAAGTACGGTATTGAATCTAGGAATCTAAAAACCTTTTTTGACCATCTTCAAAAAAATCCTTTTTATTCCATACTTCGATTACATCTGGGAAATGTTTTTCCATACAATTATCACAAACCCCATGACTGAATCTAATATCACTAATTTTCGAAAGATATTTTTCTAAATGCATCCAATCGCCCTCCTTATTTTTCACTTCTCTACAATATGAACATACAGATAAAATACCTTCCTGTTTATGCAAATTAGACAATGCATCTAGCAACTTTAATGACTTTTTTCTCAGTTCTAAAAATGAAACTATTTGCTTAGATAATAATTCCATAATATTGAATTGTTGCGTAGTTAGATTTCCTGGCTTTCTGTCTATTACACAAAGAGTTCCAAGTTTATTACCATCACTATTTCTAAGTGGAAAACCCGCATAAAAACGAATCTTTGGATCTCCAGTTACCAATGGATTATTTATAAATCTTTCATCTTGGAAAGCATCATGGATAATTAATGGACTATTTTCTTTTATTGCATGGGTACAAAAAGACCAATCCCTTCTAGTTTCTGATATTTGAAGTCCTACTTTAGATTTAAACCATTGTTTATCTTGATCTACCAAGGTCATTAAAGAAATAGGCACATTACAGGTTGNAGCAGCAATTTTTGTAATATCGTCNTANCANGATTCTGGCTTNGTTCCCAAAATCCTATATTCTGCTAAAGCTTTTAATCTTCTTTCCTCTTCTTCTTTTTTTGATACAAGATTCTGCATTAATCTTCACCAATAATTAAAACTTTAAAATTAAAGTTTCTTCAAAAAACTTTTTCCGTCTAATACTTAATAAAAAAAAGATAAACTTATTGATTTGTTACTTAATGATTTAACTTTGAGACTGCTATCCCAGCAATCCATCCACTTGTCCAACAATGTTGAAAATTAAATCCACCTGTTATTCCATCAACATCTAAAACTTCTCCAGAAAAAAATAATCTTGGACAAATTAAGCTCTCCATACTTTTAAAATTAACTTCATTAATATTTACGCCTCCAGAAGTAACAAATTCCTCTCCAAATGGTCCTTTGCCTGAAATTATATATTTGTCCCTCATAAGAATATTTATCATTTTCTCTCTTTCATTCGCCAGTAGATCAGCCCACTTTTTCTCTTTATCAATACCTATTTTATTTAATAAAAAAATCCATAATCTTTTTGTTAATAGTGGAACAGGTCTACTGTTAATTAGATTCACCTTACCTTTATTTAATCTTAAATAGTTAACTTTTTCTTTTAACTCCTCATAACTTAAACCAGACCATTTAATGATTAGATTAAATTTATATTTTTGGCTATAAAGTTCTCTTGCTGCAATTGATGAAAGTTTTAATACTGCCGGCCCACTAAAACCCCAGTGAGTTATAAGTAAATCGCCTCTATTTTGAAAATTCTTATTGTTTAATTTAATTTCTATATCTATGCCCTTTATCGATACGCCACTACATTCATCCAAATTTGGTTCTTTTGTAGAAAAAGTAAAAAGCGATGGTACAGGTTTAACAATATTGTGTCCAAGATTTTGAGCTAATTTATATCCGCTTGGATTACCTCCAGTTGAAAGAATAATATTTTTTGAAGTTACCTTGGCTTTTTTAATACTAAAAATATTGAATATATTATCTGGAGTTTTTGAAATTTCTTTTACAAAAAATTTTGTTGATATCTCTACGTTTTTTGATAAAGCACTTTTTCTCAAACAATCAATAACATCTGAAGAAGAATTAGACACTGGGAATACTCTTAGATCTTCCTCAATTTTTAATTTTAACCCTTTTTTNTCAAACCAATCATATACATCTCCAGCAGCAAAACGATTAAATGATTCCAAGAGCTGAATTCCACCCCTGGGGTAATTCTCAACTAGTTCATTTGGTATCCATGTCGCATTAGTGACGTTACATCTTCCACCTCCACTAATCCTTACTTTCTCCATNAGTTTTGAAGTACCTTCAAGAATTATTATTCTTTTTACTCCATTTTCAGCAGCAGTTATTGCTGCCATAAAACCGGCTGCACCGCCTCCTACAACTGCTAAATCAAAAGGTTCCAAAAACTTATTATTTAATATGCTTCAATCTGATAATAGCAGGGACTTACAAAGAAAAATTACTCCAAAAACCATAAAAAATATAAATAAAAAACTTTAAAACTACATAATAAATAGCTGCAATTCACTAATTTTTAAATTTCTAAAAAAATCAACGCAGTCGTTATTTTTATGCTTTAACTTAATAAAATGNATCTNATATTTTCTTACGTTAAATATTCTGAGGCCAGTTTTCCTATGACTGGTCAATATACCGCTCTTCTTTTAATAACTTCTGTTATTTGGGTTCTACTTTGGTTTGGATATAGACAAAATAAGATAAATGATGAGATCAAAAAAAAAGAAAAAGAAGAAAGAATTAATGCGAAAGTTCAAAGAAGAAAGAAGTTAGAAAGTTTATACCCTAGTAATAAAAAAACTGTTTAAAATTAATGAATTAATTTCAAGTCAATATGAAAACAAATAATTTCAAATCACTAATTCAGTACTTGCCAGGGATCTTGATTCTTGTTTATGTATTCTTTTTAGCATTTACCCAATTTATAAAATAAAATTTCTAAAAATTATTCGTTTTGATTGGAATCCTTTCTGCTTTTGGCGCTGCCATATCTTGGACTTATGCATGCTTTATTTGGCGCACGCATACTCAAAAATATAAATCAACGGATATTAATTTAATAAAAAATATAATAGCTTTTTTAGTTTTTACACCTTCCTTTATAAATCTTAGTTCTGCAACTGAATTTAAATACATATTTATCCTACTATTAAGTGGAATAATAGGTATCGGTTTGGGTGATACCTTCTACCTAAAGTCATTACAAACAATAGGCACAAGAAAAACTCTATCTGTAGAAACTCTTTCTCCTTTAATGGCTGCTTTATCGGGAGAAATTTTTATTAATGAAAATTTAGCACCCAAGTCATGGATTGGAATAATTATAGTAACTATTTCGCTTTTCATAATTCTAAAAAAAGGGAGTGATTTTAAAGAGGAAAACTCCTCTTTCCAAGAAAAAAATAACTTTAAGATTTATGCTTTTCCTTTTTTATCAGTTTTATGTGCTGTTTTAGGAGGTCTTTTTTCAAGGATAGTTTTCCTTCAAAGTGATTTATCTCCTTTTCTTACGACTGAGATTAGATTATTAGGCGCAATAATTTTTTTGATTACTTTAAAAAGATTTAAGATTAATTTTTTCTTAAAAAATTTAGAAAAAAAACCAAAAAAAAGATTTTTGCTCTCAATATTTCTTGGAACCAATATAGGAATATTGCTTCAACAAATTGTATTTAAAACTCTTCCCATAGGAATAGGATGGGCTTTATTAAGTACATCTCCAGTAATTTCTCTATTTTTTGCTAGGAATGAGGAAAGAGAAATTACCAAAAAAATAATATTTTTTACTTGTTTTTTATTTTTTGGATTGACATTAATAATTCTTTAATCTCTGAGTTAATGTAATAAATACTCATGTTAATAGTAATAACATTAAATAAAATTATTCTATAAATAATCAGAATAATGAAAATTTTAAAGAAAAAAAAACTTGGAACTTTTGAAGTATATTTTATTTTTCTAAGCTGCATTTATGCAGGTTTTATAGGATATAAATCTCTATTGAACACTTTATTCACTTGAATTTAATTAATTTTTTGGACTGATTTAATCAACTTACCTCCATCTTGGTCATCATCATCATTTGAAGCAAAAAATAAAAAAAATATTCCTAGAGAAGCTATAGATAAAGAGATAGATAATACAGAAAGTTCATCCATAAATTCAAATTTTTTTTATAATAAACCAAAAAAAATAAAAGACAGTAAACAAATACACATTCTCGAAAATAAAAATTTCTTTTTTCTGTAAAATACTATAAATTAATTTCCGAACTATTTTGTGAAAGTTTTAATCACTTCCCCTTGTAGTGCAAGTGTAATTATTCAGTATGGAATAAAAAGTTGGCCTATTTGGGAATGTGAGCCAAGCAAATTTCAATGGAATTACGATGACAAGGAAATTTGCTTAATTATTGAAGGCCAAGCGAAAATAAGTACGAAAAACGGTGACATTTACCTTATTAAAGCTGGAGATCTAGTTGAGTTTCCTGCTGGGCTTTACTGCGAATGGGAAGTAACCAAAAGTATTAAAAAACATTATCGATTGGGCAGCTAAATATAAGAAAAAAGATTTTTTCTTTCTTTACTGTTATGTCAATGCAGATAAAATATGGTTTATAAATAATTTTAAAAAGGGAAACTAATATCATGCCTTTTACTGATCAAGAATATTTTGAGGTTATCGAAAAAAACGAAATAGTAAAAAAGGCCTTTGAAAACATTAAGCAAACTTGTATTGAATTACAAAAACAAACAAATTGTCCTGAAGAGGACCTAAAAGATTTTCTTGAGTTTATTTCTAAACAATGGAATAAGTAATAATTTACAAGACTTTTAAAATACTAGATTTAAAATCACAATTTAGTTGTCTGACTGCAAAAGTATTAATCTAATTCCTTTTTTGGTTTTGTATTGATACTGGAAGTTCCCTTAGCAGCAGAAACGAAGAAAAAGAAGCCTACAATTCCTGATATACCAAATATCGCAGCCAAA
>FUFK010235599.1_pt1 | contig 10350 bp, 9 predicted proteins | sample 1021851 | NCBI WGS metagenome assembly FUFK01 (sample SAMEA51879418, study PRJEB19060) | metagenome
AGAACAAGCTACAAAAAAAATAGTGAAAAGAACCATCTTTATTTTTAAAAATTTCATTTTTAAACTATTAAAGATTCTATTTTTTTTAAAACTCCTTCTGGATTTTCAGCTTGAGTNATTTCTCTTCCTATTACAANAAAATCTGTTCCAAACTGAATTGCGTCATATATAGATCCTGATCTTTTTTGATCNTCATTTTCTTGAAGCATTCTTACACCAGGTGTGACTNATAAAAAGTCGCTNCCCATNGANGCTTTGATTCCACTTATATCNTCTATAGAGCATACTACTCCATCGATACCATTTTCTTTCCCTAGTTTTGCTAAATTTAATGCAATTTCTTCTAAACTAGACTTAAAACCTAATTCCATTAAATTATTTTCATTTAAGCTGGTGAGAATAGTCACTCCAACCAAAATCATATCGCTCTTTATTTTTTTTACTGTAGATGATGCNTCTTCAATCATCTCTCTTCCCCCTAAAAGATGAATGTTTGACATCCATACTCCTAAATTACAAATATTTGCTAAAGACTTAGAAACAGTATTAGGAATATCATGAAGTTTTAAATCTAAAAATATATCAAAACCTAAAGATCTTAATTTTTCAATTGCCTTCGGCCCCTGAGAAGTAAAAAGCTGTTTTCCAACCTTCAATCTAAATAAATCTTTATCTATAATCGAAAGCAAATTTTTAATTTCTTCCAAAGAACTTACATCAAGGGCAATTATTGCTTGTTTTGGTTTCAGTCTAACTGTCATTATTTTTTGATTTTATTTTTCTCTTTCTTAATAATACTGGAAGTTGTAAAAAATAACTCAAAAGCATTCCTAAAAAAAAAGCAACTATAATGATAAATCCTAAAGTTGTTCCGTTTAATTTATAAAAATAAAAATCTAAATCTACGAAAGAGCTATTTAAATTAAAAAATAAAATTAAATATCCTAAAACCAACAAAAAAAAGATTAGATATAAGTATCTCACAAAAAAAATTATATCAGCAGATAGTAAAAATTAATTTAGTTTAACTTTCGATTTAATTCCTTAGATGCTCTGAAGTACGGGACTTTTCTTTCTGACAATTCTATTGCTTCACCAGACTTAGGGTTTCTGCCTCTAATAGGTTTTCTAATTCTAGTGGATAAAGAACCAAAACCCCTTATTTCCATTCTTTCTCCCTTTTCGAGAGTTTCATTAATAGCTTTTAAAATTAAATTAAAAGAAGTTGTTGAATCTGTGTGTGATAAATAACTAAGCCTTTTTTTAAAATTTTCTAGAAGATCAGACTTCTTCATCTTTTTTAGTTGAGCTTTCTTCTATTTCATCCTTGATTAAATCGCCTATAGAAGTTTTGCTAGAAGCTTCAATTTGTTTATTCTTTTCTGAGTTTTCTTTAAGAATTGATTTTTCTTCTGCTTTTTCCATTGCTCGAATTGACAAGTTTATCAATCTGTCTTTCCTGCCTATAGAAGTAACTAAGGCTTCTATTTCTGTTCCGACTTCGGGAATATTATCCTTAACTTCTTTGAGCTTCAAAACAGCAGGTATATTAGAACCAACGGTTAAATTAATTGAGTCTTCTTCAATGCTTGCTACCTTGGCAACTAATTTGGTGCCTTTAGGATTATCTTTAGCAAAAGTTTCAAAGTGATCTTCAGTAAGTTGCTTGATTCCTAAAGATATTCTTTCTTTATGAGCGTCCATGGCCAGAATAACTGCTTCAACCTTTTGGCCTTTTTTATAATTTTTTGCAGCTTCATCTTCTTTTTCAGTCCAAGATAAATCAGAAAGNTGGATGAGCCCATCTATACCTCCATCGAGACCAACGAACATTCCAAAATCAGTTAATGAACTCACTTCACCTTCAACCTTATCTCCCAAGCTATGATTATCAGCAAAAATTAACCAAGGATTTTCAAAACATTGTTTCATACCAAGCGAAATTCTTCTTTTTTCAACATCAACTTCTAAAACCATCACATCAACTTCATCGCCTATAGAAACAACTTTTGAAGGATGGATATTTTTATTTGTCCAATCAATTTCAGAAACGTGAACTAACCCTTCTGTATTTGAATCAAGCTCAGCAAAAAAACCATAATCAGTTAAGCTTGAAACTTTAGCTTTATTAATTGAATTTATGGGATAAGTATCTTTAATATTCTCCCAAGGGTCTTCGGATAATTGTTTTAACCCCAAAGAAATACGAGACTTTTCTTTATCGAATTTTGTAACTTTAAGCTCTAATTCCTCTCCAACGCTCAAGATCTCAGAAGGATGATTTATTCTTTTCCAAGTTATGTCAGTTATGTGAAGCAAGCCGTCGATTCCGCCTAAATCAACGAATGCTCCGTAATCAGTTAAATTTTTAATAACTCCAGAAATTTGAGAACCTTCTTGAATAGTTGCAAAAATTTTCTCTCTCTCTTCAGAGTTAATATCTTCCTGAACGGCTTTTCGTGATAAAACAACATTGCTTTTTTCTTTATCTAATTTTATTACTTTAAATTCCTGAAAGGATTTTTCTAAATGATCAAAGTTTTCCAAGGGTCTTGTATCAACTAAAGAACCAGGAAGAAAAGCTCTAACTCCCCCTACTTCAACTGTCATGCCCCCTCTTACTTTTCCTGTTATATAGCCCTTGATAATAGTGCCAGAATTAAGAGACTCTTCTAGTTTTGACCAACTCTCATCGTGCATAGCCCTCAGTCTTGATACTCTCGTTGATCCATGACCATCTTCGATAGCTTCTAAAGTTACTTTTACTTCATCGCCAATTTCAAGTTTTTTATCTGCTTCATCAGCTAAAAATTCGTTTCTGGCAATTATTGGTTCAGACTTTAAACCAACATGAACAACAACCCAGTCATCTGTTAAATCTACAATGACTCCAGAAATAAGTGAACCTACCTCAAAATTTAAGGTGTCTAGATTTTCATCTAACATCTTGGAAAAATTAGTTTGTTCCATTTAACTCCTTATCAATTTTAAAACCATTTCTTTTAGCTCATTAATTCCAATATTTGAGGAATCTATGACTATTGCATCTTCAGCTGGAACCAATGGGGAAATAACTCTAGAAGAATCTTTTTTATCTCTCTCTTCAATTCTTTCCTGAAGGATGCGAATATTAACGCTCAATCCCGATTCTTTCAACTGATTCTCTCTTCTTCTTGCTCTTTCTTCTGCAGATGCAGTTATGAAAAATTTATATTTTGCTTCGGGAAAAAGAACTGTTCCCATGTCTCTCCCATCTGCAACAAGGCCTTTGCCTTTCTCTATAAAAGATCTTTGAATTTTAAAAAGAAAATCTCTTACTTTTGGGATAACTGCAAATTCAGATGCTAGTTTAGCTACCTCTTCGTTTCTAATAAACTCTGACAGATTATCTTGTCCTAAAAATAAAGAAATATTTGAATTATTTTTTAAAAACTTAAAAGAAATTTCCTCTTTATTAATTTTTTGACTTATTTTAGAAAAATCTTTTGTATCATTCTTCAAGGAAAGATACCCAATCATTCTATACAAAGAACCACTATCTAATACAATCCAATCTAGCTCATCTGAAAGATTCTTAGCCAGAGTCCCTTTTCCAACTCCGCTTGGACCATCAATCGTTATAATATTTGGATTCTTAGTCAAAATGATTCAGCCCTAATTCCTAGGGAACCGCAAGTTTCAATAAAATTTGGAAAAGAAGTTTGAATATTTTCAACATTTTTTATTATATTTTCACCATCCAGCATAGAACAAGCTATGGAGGAAGCCATAGCTATTCTATGGTCTCCAAATGAATCAATGATTACCGAACTTTTTAAGCTACTCTTTCCAGTAATATCAATACCATCTGAATAACTTTTTGATTCTACTCCTAAAACTCTCAAAGAATTACTCATGGCCTCTAATCTATCAGACTCTTTTGTTCTCAACTCTTCTACTCCTCTAATTATTGTCTTGCCTCTCGCAAAAGAAGCTGCAATGAAAAGAATTGGTAATTCATCTATAAGATTAGGAATAAGTTCTTCGTCTAGAACTATTGCCTTAAGGTTTGAAGTTTTAATTTCAATGNCNGCAGTTTTTTCATANTCATNTTTAATATTCTTTATTTTTATATTGGCTCCCATTTGANTTAAAACTTTTATAAGAGCTGTTCTTGAAGAGTTAATTCCTACATTTTTNAGGGTAATTTCAGAATTTGGAATAATCAAGCCAGCAACTATGAAAAAGGATGCTGATGAAAAGTCGCCAGGAATATTCAAAGTTGAAGGATTTAATTTTTGAGGTGGAGAAATTTTAATTATTTTTTTTGAATCCTTATAGTTCTCGTCTATTTCTATACCAAATTTTTTAAACATTTTCTCAGTATGGTCTCTAGTCAAATAGCTTTCTATAACTTGGGTATTGGAATCTGCATACAGGCCCGCTAATAAAATACAAGATTTAACTTGAGCACTTGCAATTGGCAACTCATAAGAGATTCCATTTAATTTATTTGAAGGTTTTATAGAAAGTGGAGCAGTGTTGGTACTTGCTGTTATAGAAGCTCCCATTTCTTTCAGAGGTTCTAAGATTCTTTTCATAGGTCTTGAACTTAAAGAGGAATCTCCAGTTAAGATAGTAGAAAATTTTTGACCTGATAACAATCCCGCTAAAAGTCTCATGGAAGTTCCTGAATTCCCTAAATACAAATTCTCAGTTGGTTTTTTTAAACCATGCAGTCCCACACCATGCACAGATATTTTTTCATCTTCCTCCTCTATTTTTACCCCCATTTTTTTAAATGAATTTANNGTAGCTAGGCAATCTTCGCCTTTCAGNAATCCTGATATTTCTGAAGTTCCTTCAGCTAATGAAGAGAGGATAATTGATCTATGTGAAATAGATTTATCTCCTGGAATAGTCACTTGACCTTTCAAATTTTTACTTTTTGATAATTTTAAATGCATNCTAAACTAAAGAATCTCTATACTTTTTTGCAATTGTTATAAATTTATTTAATTCCTCAGAGTCTCTTTCTTCTATTAGCTTTTCTAATTGATCTAATTCTGACTTAAAACTTTTTATAACTTCAAGCATATTATTTTGATTTGATATGAAGATGTCTTCCCACATTTTAGGGTCGCTAGAGGCAATTCTAGTAAAGTCTTTAAGCCCTCCACCTGTAAAAATTTCTTTTTTTGTTTCTTTAGATTTTGAGATCATGGACATTAATGCAAAAGCTATAAGATGGGGCAAATGGCTAGTTTTTGCAAAGTATTTATCATGATGTTCTGAGTTTATTTGTATCGTTTTAGCGCCCAAGAGAGCCCAAAAATCGTTACAAATATTTTTAGTAGATTGGGAAGTGTCAGATAATTCTGTAATAACTACTATTTTATCCTTAAATAAATTTTCTTTAGAGTTTAAATATCCACTTTTTTCTGATCCAGCTATAGGATGAGAAAGAATAAAATTTTCGGTATTTATTTTTTTATCCTCTATCTCAATTTTTAAAGGGTCTTTTACACTAAGGCCATCAGTAACACACAAGGCTTTTGATAATAACTGTTTATTTTTTATGAGCTCATTATCAATAGACAAAACAGGAATTGTAAAAATCAAAATAAACGGATTATTTTGATCTAAGTCTTCTAATAGGCCATCTATCTTTTTTTCAATTAAAGCATTTGTTAACGATTTCTCGTCTAAATCGTTTGCGTAAACCTTGTACCCTTTTTTACTTAGAGTTTTCGCAATTGATCCGCCTATAAGGCCTAACCCTACTATTCCTATTTGAATACTTTTATCAAGCATTAAAAAGCCTTTTTATATTGTTTCAAGGCTTTGATGAATGCATCCATTTCATCATCTAAACCTATTGAAACTCTGAGATGCTGAGGCATCTCATAAACTTTTAACGAACGAAGGATAATCCCTTTTCGTAAAAAAAAATCAAAACTCGAATCAGAATCCATTTGAGAATCGAAACTTATAAAATTACCAAAAGATTCGATGTATTTAAAATCAAGTTCATCGAAAGCTTTTTTTATTTTTTCCATTCCAGATTTATTGATTTCTACTGACTTAGCTATGTGCTCTTTGTCCGTAACTGCCTCAACTCCAGCAGCAAGGGCCAAAGAATTAGTATTAAAAGGCTGTCTAACCCGATTTAAAAATTCAGCAATTTCCTCTGAACTAACAGCATAACCAAGTCTTAAAGCAGCTAAGCCATGAGCTTTTGAAAAACTTCTTGAAATTATTAAGTTTTTATATTTTTTAACTAAATCAAAAGAAATTTTATATTTATCTTCTTCTATGTATTCGAAATAAGCCTGATCGACAAAAACTGCTATATTAGATGGAATAGCTTCCAAAAACTCTTCGATATCACTAGACTCTAAAACCGTTCCTGTAGGATTATTTGGAGTTGCTAAAAAAATCACTTTAGTATTTTCATCAACAAGATCTTTCATTAAGTTTAGATCATGTCCCCAATCTCTAGCTTTCGCTTTTATCGCTTTTGCACCAGTGGATTTAATCGCTAAAGGGTAAATGGCAAAACCATGTTGAGAGTAAATTGCATTATCTCCTTCTGAGAGAAAACACTTTGAAACAAATTCAATTAAATCATTAGAACCATTTCCAACCGTGATCATTGAAGTTTTGATTTTTTCTATTTTAGAGACTACCTGTTTAAACGATGTTGCATTCCCGTCAGGATATCTATTAAGGTCCTTCTTTTCAGAAATTACTTTGAAAGCCTTTGGGCTAATTCCTAGCGGGTTTTCATTGCTAGCTAACTTTATAATATTCTTGATCCCAAGTTCTTTTTGAGTTTCATTTATAGGCTTGCCAGGTTCATAAGGTTTTAAACCTAAAATACCTTTATTCACCCTATCTAATAGAGAATCAGACATTAATATGATTTAGGGTAAGAGCCTAAAAATTTAAGGCTTTGCGTAACTGAAGATAATTTTTTCATTAGTTTTTTTACTTTGATATCTTCTGCGTGACCTTCGAAGTCAAGAAAAAAAGAATATTGCCATTTATCAGATTTATTTGGTCTCGATTGAATGTGAGATAAATTAATCTTATTTGATTCGAAAACTTTTAAAACCTTAGACAGAGANCCCGGNTTATTATCCAAAGAGATCAAAATAGATGTTTTATCTTTGCCACTTTTTTTTACATTTATTTTACCAATAACAAGAAACCTGGTTGTATTATTTTTTAGATCTTCTATATTTCTTCTTAAAATATTTAATTTAAACTCGTTTGCATTTGATGCGTGAGCAATCGCAGCAACATTATTTGAACTTTTAGCTTTTTCTAAAGCAATCCCACTACTTTCAACAGAAATTAATTTAGCATCCGGAATTTTTTTGCTTAGCCAAAGTCTGCACTGAGAAAGGGCTTGTTCATGTCCATATATCGAGTGTACATTCTCAAGTTTCTTTGATTTGCTTAAAAAAGCATGTTTGACAGATAATTCTAATTCTCCACATATAACTAATTCTTCACTCTGCAGGCAATCTAGAGTTTGATTGACAGAGCCCTCCGACGAATTTTCTACCGGAACAATTCCAAAAGAGTTTTCTTCATCAATTTTTAAAAAAATTTGTTTTATATCTGAGCAAGAAGTTCTTTTCGCAGATTTTCCAAAATGCTTTATTGCCGCCAGCTCAGAATAAGTACCCTTAGGCCCCAAAAAAAAGATTTCTATTTTTTTTTCTAACGAAAAACATGCTGAAATGATCTCTTTATAAATATTTTTTATGTGATTTTTATCTAGTTTACTTTTATTTTGAGAAATTAATGCATTAATTATTCGAGCTTCTCTTTCTGGTTTATAAAATGACTTGTCTCCTACTTCTTTTTTATTTTCTCCTGCTGCAATCACTAAATCTGCTCTTTTAGAAAGAGATCTCAAAATAGATTGATCAACTGCATCTATTTGATTTCTTATAGAATTTAAATTTACTTTCTTAGTTTTCTTTTTAACCATTTTTTTTAGAAAAAAGTTTCATAAAATCAATTAAAGCATCGACAGCTTCTTCACTAACGCCATTATAAATACTGGCCCTCATGCCACCAACAGACCTATGGCCTGCTAGATTCAAAAGCCCGGCTTCTTCTGATTCCGATAAAAACTTTGAATTTAGCGAATCGTCTTTTAATAAAAAAGGAACGTTCATGATTGATCTAGAGTTTTTGTCGACATCATTAAAATAAAATTCATTCTCATCGATGAATGAATAAAGTTTAGTTGATTTTGACTCGTTCACTTTTTTTTGGTTCGTTAGTCCACCATTTTTCTTTAACCATTTAAAAACCTTTCCTGATAGATACCATGCGAATGTTGGCGGTGTGTTATACATAGAATCCGAGTCTGCATAAGTTTTGTAGTTCATCATAGCTGGCAAATGAGCATGATCCTTTAACAATTCTTTTTTGATAATAATAATTGCAAGTCCTGCTGGCCCAATATTTTTTTGAGCCCCGGCATAAATTAAGCCAAACTTCGAAATATCCAAAGGTTCAGAAAGAATACAAGACGAGCAATCAGCAACTATATTTGAATCAGGCAAATTATTAAGATCTCTTAAACAAACTCCATCAATAGTCTCATTCATAACTAAGTGTAAATAATCAGATTTCTCGTTTAAATTCCAACTTTCGGGGGCTGGGTATTTTTTATATGAAACGTCAGCTGACGAAGCTGCAATATTTACATTTCCATATTTTTTTGCTTCTTTTATAGCTTTAATAGACCATTGCCCTACATCTAAATAATCACAAGACGAATTAGAATCAGCCAGTAAATTCATTGGCACCATTGAAAATTGCAATGATGCTCCTCCTTGAACAAACAAAACCTCATAATCATCATTGACATCTAAAAGATCTATTAGATCTTGTTTAGCTGTCTCGGCAATTTCCACAAATTCTTTGCTTCTATGACTCATCTCCATTGTTGAAAGACCATACCCCTGAAAATCCAGTATTTCCTCTTTTAAATCATTTAGCACATCGGTAGGAAGGGCTGAAGGACCTGCACAAAAATTATATTTTCTAGACATTATTTGTATTTTTCCTAGTCATTTTCTAATGCTAAAGCCATACCATTCAATTTTTCATTGGCTTTTAGTTTTATAACTCTAACTCCTTGAGTATTTCTTCCTATAACACTTATTTCAGCAACTTTTGTTCTTACCAAAGTGCCTTTATCTGAAATCAAAATTACTTGATCTTCTTCCGAAACCTGATTGGCAGAAATCAACTTTCCGTTTCTTTCAGATAGTTGCATAGCAATAACTCCTTTGGCGCCTCTTTTTGTTTTTCTAAAATCATCAACTTTGGAGCGTTTTCCATAGCCATTTTCTGAAACAGTTAAAATTTCGTTGTCTTTATTAGGCATGATCAGGGCAATAACTGATTGCTTTTCTTCTAAAGTAATCCCTTTCACTCCTCTAGTATCTCTTCCCATTGGCCTAGCATCTTTTTCATTGAAGTAGACAGCTTTTCCCGCGTCACTTATCAACATCAAATTATTTGAACCATCGGTAATAGCTGTTCCAACTAACTCATCCGAGTTATCTAATTTAATCGCCCTTTTTCCAGATTTTCTAGGTAATTTAAAATCGGCTATTGGAGTTTTTTTGACTACTCCATTTTTAGTTGCCATAAAGACATAACCTTCAGAATCAAAGGTTTCTACATTAAGAAGACTTGTTATTCTTTCAGTTTCTTCAAGTTGAATTAAATTTACTAAAGGCCTGCCTTTTGCAACACGTGATGCCTGAGGTATTTCATAAACTTTCAACCAATAAACTTTTCCTAAATTTGAGAAACACAGCAAAGTTCTGTGAGTGTTTGCAACAATTAATTGCTCAACAAAATCGTCTTCCTTAACNGATGCTGCTGCTTTTCCGACTCCTCCTCTTCTCTGAGATTGATAAACTTCCAAAGGTTGTGTCTTAGCATATCCTGCGTGAGAAATGGTTACGACCATATCTTCCGGTTTGATCAAGTCTTCAGTTGATAAATCAAGTCTTTCCTCAATGGGAGTTTTTCTTTCATCGCCATACAAATCTTTGATTTCAATTAATTCTTCTTTGATTACTCGCTTCAATTCAGAAGGATCATCCAAGATCTTCTGCAGAAGTTTTATTTCTCTCAAAATTTCTTCGTATTCCTTTACTAGATTGTCCTGCTCCAAACCGGTCAATTTTTGNAGTCTTAAATCTAANATAGCCTGAGCTTGAACTGNTGATAATTTGTATNAAGATCCAGANAGGCCAAAATCTTGACTTAAATACTCTGGTCTCGTAGTAATTTTTCCAGCATTTTTTATTAATTTTGAGACAACTC
>FUFK010044959.1_pt1 | contig 10349 bp, 8 predicted proteins | sample 1021851 | NCBI WGS metagenome assembly FUFK01 (sample SAMEA51879418, study PRJEB19060) | metagenome
GAGGACGGTAACACCGTCTTGTTGAGCAAGGTCAACGACGGAGCAGATGACTGTCCGGACGGGACCGATGAGCACCCGTCCGGCATGCCGGAGTGGTTGCACGAGGACTTCGTCTGTCAGGATGACGACGATGGAACAATTGTGGTTCCCCTGATCATGGTCAACGATGGTAAGGAAGACTGTCCCCAAGGAGTCGATGAACCGACCTACGATGCATCAGGAACTGAAACAAGTCAGTTTGAATGCGCCGTCTTCCAGGATCCTGACGAAGAGGAACTGGTGGACATTCCACTCTCAAGCGTCAACGACGGTGTCGTTGACTGTGACCTGCGACAGGACGAGGCCGCCTTGTCGGGGAACTACACTGACCGTTGGTTCGGCTACGGTTATTTCGACGATGACCACGATGACGAGGAGGATGAAGTTCATTGGGAAAGTTACAACGGAGGCTACTGCGAGTGGGAAGGCACTGGCGAGGACGACGAGCGATGGTGGTGCAAGATCGACGAAACAGATGTCGATTGGGAAAATTGGTGGTATTACTGCGAAAACCATGGCGCTGACTGGCACTGCACCGATGACTTTGGACAAAGCGAAACGCATGAAAATTCTGCTGATGGAGAACAATGGAGCGATGACGGCACCGATGAGAACGAAGAGATTTGTTTGTTCTACGGAGAGGATTTCTACATTCCGTGGAGTTGGGTCAACGACGGCATCAGCGACTGCGACAACGGAAGCGACGAGCCGTCCTATGATTCAAACGGACAGGAAAACTCAACCGTTCTCTGCGACGATGGTACTGAAATCCTCCTTTCAAAGGCTAACGACGGACAAAGTGACTGCCAGGATGGCGAGGATGAATATTCGTGGATCTTGGAGATCCGGTACACGTGCGAAAACGGTGAGACCATTGATTTCGATGAAGTCAATGACGGGCGCTTTGATTGCGGTGACCGGGGCGATGAACCCGAATATGAACTTGAAGAATCAACCGATTTCACCTGCGACGACGGAACGCTCATTCCATTCTCCAAAGCAAACAACGGTGAGGATGACTGCTCGAACGCCGAGGACGAACCCACCTACGAGGAGGAGGAACTGAGTACGTTCGATTGCAACTCAGGAGACACCATCCCGCTTTCCTCGGTAAACGACGGGCAAAATGACTGCCCGGGAGGTGATGACGAACCCACATACGACCTGATTACGCAAACGGAAACATCGACCTACACGTGCCTCGATATCGAGGAAGTCATCGCTTTGTCTTCGGTCAACGATGGGGAATACAATTGCGAGGACTACACGGACGAACCGTATTATTACGAGTACGAGACGAGCGAGTTCGAATGCGTGGACGGTTCGAACACGCTCCACATCTCCGACCTGAACAACGGCCATGCAGAGTGCATGGACGGATCGGACGAAGCCCAGTACATCATGCCAGAGGACGAACATTCGCTGACGTGCAACGACGGTTCTCAAATCAGCATTGATGTGTTCAACGACGGGAAGGACGATTGCAGTGACGGCTCGGACGAACCCGACTACTTCTTGTGCGAGGACGGTTGGAGAAACATCAACCTGCAACAAGTCAACGACGGATATCAGCATTGCTACGACGGTTCCGATGAAGTGAGAGTTGATGATGTCAACATCGTTGAATGCTACGGAGGGGAAGACTCAATCAAAGCATCGCAGTTCCATGACGGACAGTTCCATTGTGAAGACGGCTGGGATGAGATGCAGTTCGAATTTTGGCAGGATTGCGAATGGACCAACGACGAAGTTGGTTGGGAGTGCACGGAGGTGTTTTTCAGTCCGGATGCAACATGGGAGTTCTCAAGCAGGAAGACCTTCGGCCAGCCCGAAATGATGTACCTGTCCACCACGACCGACCTTGGAACGACCGTTGATGCCGTGTTTGACGCAGCGACGCAATCGCTCCTCACCCTTGAACGAACGCCGCATGATGACAACCACTACGATCAAGACCACCTGAAGGTGACCACGGCACTCCACGACCCGACGATGGAGGACATCTTTGACCTGGATGAAACCTTGGACGTCCATGCTCCACCCTTTGCGTTGTTCTTCAACGGTCAGCCACGCCAAGCCAACAACGAAGTGTTCACGTGCGGCAGCGGCGAAGAAATACCCTTCCAAGCCGTCAACGATCATCATGATGACTGTGCTGACGCCTCGGACGAGCCAACCTACGAGGAAGAATCCTACGCCTGCACCCTCGGCAACCAAGCGATACCCATGTCCCGTGTGAACGATCATCATGCCGATTGTGCCGACGGCAGCGATGAACCGGTGTTGGATGAGGACGGCCACGACACCACCTACTTTACCTGTCTTGAAAGCGGAGAGGAAATCATTCTCTCTTGGGTGAACGACAACATCGTCGATTGTCACGACCATACCGACGAGCCGGAGGGCTACATGACGGAAACCAGCAGTTTCACCTGCGACGATGGCGATACCATCCACCTCTCCCAAGTGAACAACCAGCACCAAGATTGCCACGACGGGTCGGATGAACTCCCACCGGCCGACGGGCACGGCTACGGCGATTACGACATCCTCCAAAGTGGCCCGCATCAATGGAAACTCGGCGATGGGGAGCACAGGCTTGACGTCGTGTTTGCGAATTGCGAGGGTTTTGAACCGCAATACCCGCAAAGCGGATTCACCCATTCCACCTACCTTCTGCCACAGGATTGCGGTGCTGAAATCGCTCGCTACTCCCTGGATGAGGTCATTGATGGCGATGTCGTCGGACTGAGCTACTCGGATGCTCACGGGCCCGGAACGCTCACCGTTGACACGGATTTCGCGCTTGATGGTTGGAACGCCGTGCGCCTGTCAACACCAAGCGGCGCTTACGCTGACGAGAATCCGGAAGTCCAACTCCCCGCACCGGGCATCGGTTTGACGGTGATGACCCTGTTGGGAGCAGCCATGTTGATGCACCGACGCAACGAATGAAGCAAAGGAAGGGCCCTCTGAGAGGCATCCTGATGTATCGTGGTGACGGTAAGTTGCGTTCAGCACAGCCATGTGCCGAACATGGAGTGTTGGACTCGTTGACGTCAATGAAATGATATAATTCAGCAACCAGCGGTTGTTATGGCGACCGAATCCCTCGCACCTGTCGCCGCTATCACGGATTTGATTCTAGGGACGTTGACCATCATCCTTGCGAACCGAGCGGTCAACCACGACCCTCACAAGCGATTCACAGCCTTGCTCTTCGGATGGACGTTCATCTTCATCGGTGCGTATTACATGATCATCTCGGTCATTGAACTCCAGTATCCAGACGGCGTCTTCGGTTGGTCGCTGATTCAATTCGGCACCTTTGCTCCAACGGGCGATGGAACGTTTGACGCCCTGGTGTTCATCCTCTACGGCCTCCAAGCGGGCATCAACATTCTCACGTTGGCCTTAGCGCTCCATCTACCGTTCGATTTGGGTTCAGGCCGAGGCTGGACCGCAGCTATCATCGGAGGGGTCGGTGTGTATGCTATCACCATGCCCATCGTCGTAATCTTTGGGGGCTTTACCATCACCGTCATTCAAAGTATCATGATTTTTGCCACCTCGGCCATTTGGACCATGATTTACATCCGAGGCATCGTGGCCGAATTGGTCCATGGCGACGAAGAGGCTCGCTCCGCTTCAAAAGGCGCCGGTTTACTCCTCATCGCCTTCTATTCGGGGACGATGATATGGTGGCTTTCGACGGTCATGTTGGCCAACAACGCGTGGTTTTCTGGCGTCATTTCACAAATGTCAGAATCCTCGTCCATCTTTTACCTCTTGGGCGTAGAAACGCTCTGGCTGGCGGGCCTCATGCCGCTGGTGGTGGTGTTCCTCGGCGAAGGGTACAGGACGTTCAAGAAAAGCGCCTCCCTTCTTTCCGTGGTTATTTTCGTGGTCGCCGTCATCGGCTTCATCAACTACTTCATCGACATCGCCGTCACGGACATCCTGGTCAGTTGCTACGAAACGGAATGCAAAGAATTACCCGCTGCTTACAGGGTTTGGGAGACGCTCACCAACGGCGTCCTCTCCTTCCTCTTCGTCCCCATGCTCTTTGTCTACATCTTGATTCAGTATCGACTGATCGACACCAGCTCGGACGAAAACCGCAACCTATTGCGCATCATGATTCTCCTGCTGTTGCTCATCGTTTCCTCCAGCTTTATTGAGATGATTCAATCGTTGATTCCTGTGCCCCAGATGGTTACCGCTTCGCTGCTGGCCATTGCTGTCGCCTTCTTCATCGGGTGGGAAGAGCGAATCACCGGGTGGTTTGTTGATGAAAGCACCGATGGAGAGACCGTTGTCGGAGACACCATCCTCGCTGAATCCTTCAGTAAATTCTCGGTCATGATGTCGGTCGTCTTGGTTTACATCATCACCATCAGTTGGCTCTTCGCCGCCATGGGGGTGGGTGCATGAGCGATGAGGAAAGTCAAGTAGAATTTGATTTCTCGGGCTTTACCGAACTGCTTGACGACCGAACGAGTAACATCGCCATGGTCGTGGCGTTGGCCCTCTCGGTGGTCGTTCTCGCTTACACCACTCTGGATTTGGCCAACCTCAACGAAGAGGTCCGCGGACTGGTGGAAGGGGATAACAACTGGGATGTTTCGTTTGAACTTCAATCAATGACCTTCCAAGAAACCGTGGTCATGGTGGACGGTGAACAACGCCAACTGGATTTTGATGTTGACCCCAACGATGTCCCCGATGGGTTTAGAGTCGGTGAAATCAGAGCCATCGTCACCTATGGTGAAACATCGGGTCTTCCAGCCGACCCTGCAGATTCGGTGGCCGCCAACGTGCCCCAGACGGGCATGCAGGCACAATGGGGCGACGACAACAACACCCTTTCCGGCTCCTCAAACGATGCAAGTGACATCGAACTGCTTCTGCGCACCCATCCTGGCTTCACGGGCCAATCGGTCAATGCCAGCGGCCTCAATGAGTATCAAGTGCTCCAACCTTGGTTGGTTGAAGGGTTCGGCACGGGCACCTTCTCGGTCGTCTTGGAATTGAACACACAATCCCCGCCGTTCCTCAACGACTCGGATGAAGAAATCGTGGTCAACGTGGAAATCGTCATGTTCAAGCCGTCGGCGACGCCTGTTTGAGCCCCAACGCATCATAGCACTGGTTTCCAATCTTTGTGAAGGATGTTGGCGGGAATGGGTGGCGTGTCGTCTTCCAAATCCATCACGCGTTCTGCGAGCCACTGCATCCACTCAAAATAGGAAGGGCGGTTGTTCTTCTCTCGCCAATCCTCAATCANNCGCTTCGTTTTTTGAAACGTAACCACGATGGCACCTGCAAAATAATCGTACATCAACTCCCAATCCAGTTCGTTTCGATAGATCATCGCCCCAATCGATTCCCAGGTNGTCATCAACGTGACAATTTCGCCCATATATTCGCTGTGCAAGGACTCAAACTCATCAGCGCTCAGGTTGTCGGGGGAATTGAACACGATGTGCATGCCGTGAGCGAAGGTGATGGAATGGTAGATTTCGGTCAACTTGAAAGCAGCAGCGCTTCGACGGTCGCGTTTGAGTTGGTGGATTTGGTACCAACTGAAAATGACTGCTCCGATGATGGTCAAAACACCGAAGACTTCTGCATACTGGGAAGCAGTCTCAAGATTCATGGCATCCCATTCATGAACAATCCATAGCCGTTTCTGCCACTAAGTTCAATAAAAAACACATTTCACTCTTGTATATGGACAAGCCGAGTAGGAGCGACCATGCACGCTTGTGGGGGCTGGAGAACGGTCGGATTTTCCTCAACCACGGGTCGTTCGGTGCCACGCCAACCGCTGTGCGAAAAGAGCAGCGGACGTGGCAGGATTTGATGGAAAACGAGCCGGTACGGTTTTTTGAGGACCTTATGCCCGGCGTCCTCGAGCAAACTCGAGTTGCACTTGCTAAGCAACTTTCCTGCCAAGCTGACGACCTCGCCCTCGTGGAAAACGCCACCTCCGGGGTGAACACGGTNCTTCGCTCGCTGGTGTTTGAAGAAGGNGATGAAATCCTCGTCCCGGACCACGCCTACCAAGCCTGTAGAAACACCATCGATTTCGTTGCCGAACGCTGGGGTGCAACGGTGGTCACCGTGAATATTCCATTCCCAATTGACCACGCCGACCAGGCCGTGGACGCCATCATGGGTGGTGTCACAGAACGAACCCGTCTGGCAATGATTGACACAGTCACGAGTCCAACTGGCCTGCTGATGCCGTTTGAGCGGTTGGTTACTCAACTTGAGGGACGCGGAGTCCACGTGCTGCTGGACGCCGCTCACGGCATCGGAATGGTTCCGCTCGCCTTGGATGAACTGGGTGCCTCCTACACCACCAGCAACTGTCACAAGTGGCTGTGCGCCCCGAAAGGTTCGGCCTTCCTTCATGTTCGGAAGGACCGGCAAGCCGACATTCATCCATTGACCATCAGCCACGGCATGACCTTCCCCCTCGGCGACACCACACGTTTCAGGCACGAGTTTGACTGGACGGGGACCCGAGACATGTCAGCCCACTGCGCGCTGCCGTTCGCCATCGACCACCTCGCTACCGAGATCGAGGGAGGTTGGCCCGCCATCATGCAGCACAACCACGACCTCGCCGTTCAAGGGCGGAACATCTTGTGTGATGCCCTTGGACTCACACCGCCCTGCCCCGATGAAATGATCGCCTGTATCGCTACACTGATACTGCCCGAAAAGCAAAGCAGTGGTGGCATCCCTCTTCACGAACCAGACCCACTGCATGTGACGCTCAGCGAGAAATACGATATCCAAATCCCTGTATGGTCATGGCCTTCTCCTCGCGGACGCTACTTCCGCATCTCGGCTCAACTCTACAACAGCGAAGAGGAGTACCGCTACCTGGCCTGGGCGCTGCAACAGGAACTCGCTTGAGGGCGTGAACGGATGGACACGGTCGCACTGGGAGAACTCCTCACCCTGCTCGCCATCGGACTCATCACGCCCGGACCCAACGCCCTGACCTGCTTTGCTCACAGCGGTATGTTTGGACCCAAAGCCAACGTGAAGCTCATCGCTGGCATGGTTATCGGGTTTGTCACCATTGAACTGAGCGTTGGTCTGCTGGTTGACGCCGTGAGCGATTCGGCCACCGCAATGACCGTACTGCACTGGATTGGCATGGCCTTCCTCGGTGCCATGGTGGTCGCCATGTTCAGGTTTGACCCTGTATCGGTCGCCGTTGAGGAGAACATCGAAGGCATGCTCGGATTGAAGGTCGGCATCGGCATGCAGTTCGTCAACGGCAAGGAGTGGGCCTTTGTCATCATCATGATGAGTCAGTTCATCGAGCCACTTGGCGGCGGCATGACGGGCATCGCCACCATCATTTTCGTCACCCTGACCATGTGCCTTGGCGCCATGATCCTCTGGACTTTTGCCGGTGCTCGGCTCAATCACCTGTTCACGGAGAGAACGACAGGAAAGCGCATCTTCCAGGTCTGCGGGTTGCTCTTAGGTCTGTTGTGGGTGGCCTTCCTGGTTCAAGGGCCGGCCGTTCCTGCAGCGTGATTCCTCTTCATATTGAATGAGGAAAAGCGGGATGGCAACCCCCACGAGGTTGAAGAAGGCCCCCGCTCAGCATGTGGTGTGAGCAACCCGTCGCTGCAGGCCCTGTCGTGGCACGCCCGCTTCTTGGGCGAGACGCCCGGCGATGATGCCGAGGGCGGCCGTCCCCGTCAAGTCCCCGGCAAGTGCTGGTCAAAGGTCACGCCCACGCCCGCCCCTAAACCCCGCCTCGCCCTCTGGTCGACCGAGATGGCCGAGATGCTGACCCTTGAGCGGTCTGATGAGGCAGGCGTCGTGCTTGGTGGCGGTGCACCCGTGCCCGGCATGCAGCCCTACGCCCAGCGCTACGGCGGCCATCAGTTCGGTAACTGGGCGGGCCAACTGGGCGACGGCCGTGCCATCACGCTGGGTGAAGTTGAGACCGAAGATGGCTTCCTTGAATTGCAACTCAAAGGTGCCGGCCTGACACCCTATTCGCGCACCGCTGACGGCAAAGCCGTGTTGCGCTCCTCCATCCGCGAATTCCTGTGCAGCGAAGCGATGCANCACCTCGGCGTGCCCACCACCCGCGCCCTGTCGCTGGTGACCACGGGCGAAGCGGTCGTGCGAGACGTCCTCTACAACGGCAACCCTGCCCCGGAGCCCGGTGCGGTGGTGTGCCGCGTAGCGCCCAGTTTCATTCGCTTCGGAAGCTTCCAAATCCATGTCTCCGACGGCCATCACGAAACGCTGCGCACCCTTGTCGACCACACCGTTCGCCACCACTTCCCGCACCACGACGCCAGCACCGACGACGGTCTCATCGCATGGCTGACCGAGGTGGCTGAATCCACGGCGACGATGATNGCCCACTGGATGCGGGTCGGTTTCGTTCACGGCGTGATGAACACGGACAACATGTCGATTCACGGCCTCACCATCGATTACGGGCCNTACGGCTGGTTGGAGCCTTACGATGTGGACTGGACGCCCAACACGACCGACGCCGGTCGCCGCCGCTATCGCTACGGTCAACAACAACACATCGGGGCGTGGAACGTCGCTCGTCTGCTCGAATCCATGGCCCCACTGATGGACGACGTGAGCCGGCTTCAGCCGGTGCTGGACCATTACATGGAATTCGCCATGAACGCTCAGAGCGAAACCTGGGCCGAAAAACTGGGCCTCGGCACGCTGCAGGAAGCCGACGAGGTGCTCGTGAACGACCTCATTGACCTGCTGGGCGCCACCGAGGTGGACATGACGCTCTTCTTCCGCCACCTCTGCTCCATCACCGAGCCGGACGTCGCCCACGTGGCCGACGCCTTCTACGAGGGCAGCGAGCCCGACACCAGCGCTTGGAACCGCTGGCTCGTGCGCTGGTGGGAGCGGGTGGACGGCAAACCCGACCGAGACGGGATGCTCCAAGCCAATCCGAAGTACGTGCTGCGAAACTGGATGGCGCAATTGGCCATCGATGCGGCGGAGGAGAAAGGCGACTTTTCCATCGCCGAGGAACTCCACGAACTTCTGAAGCGTCCCTACGACGAACAACCCGAGCACGAGGAAAAATGGTTCCAAAAGCGCCCCGAGTGGGCTCGCCACCGCGTCGGCTGCTCCATGCTCTCCTGCTCGAGTTAATCCAGCGTTTGCGGGTCGTAGCGCAGGCCCAGGCCGAGGGCAAAGCCGACGGTGTTGACCACGAGGTCGGAGATTTTGTTGTCCCACGTCTCTTNAACGAATTCAAAGGGCAAGTAGAGTTCGAGCACCTCCCATCCCACCGAAAGGGCAAGGAAAACCCACCAGTTGGTCAGCAGGTAGCGGCCGACAAAGGTCCACTGGACGAAATGACCCAGCGACCACAGATTGAGCAACACCACGGAGCGACCTCACACAGGGAGTTGGGCAGGCGGGCTATAACCCAACCGAAGACGGGCGTCTCATAGAAAGCGGTATAGCGGACAGGGAGAGATAGCGATGCCGATGGCCCGAAACCACACCCTGTTGGGGAAGGTGTTCCACTGGGCCTTTGTGCTGCTCTACGCCTACGGGATTTTCAAGCAAATTGACGACCTTTCGCAATTGGAAGATACCGCCCTGTTGCAGTTTGAAATCGTCTTCGCCAGCGTGTTTCTGCTGCTGGTCGTGATTCGCTACGGCTACATGCGGCGCTTCGAAACCTTCCAGGGCTCCGTCGTTCCCGTCCACCGCTACCACAAGCGCTTCGCACGACTCATGCACGTCGCGATGTACCTCTGCCTCGTCCTGTTGCCGGTGACCGGACTGGCCATCGCTTGGCTCTACACCCAAGGCATTGGAGAGGAAGCCTTAGCGATGGATGTGGCGATCAGTTTGCACGGCTTCGCCGCCGACCTGAGTTACGCCCTCATCGCCATTCACGTGGTCGCTGCCCTCTATTCCCGCATCAAGGGAGAAGGTGTCTGGACCTCGATGGTGCCCGTGTTCACCGAATCCGGCCCGAGCACCAATGAGTACGTGGTCAAAGCGGCAGCACTTGAGCATCAAGCGCTCGAAAAGGTGGAAGCGTTCATCGCTTCACGCAAGGACTGAATCGCTCTCAAAGAGCGGCCTTGAACGCGCTAATGACGTCGTTGTTGAGCTTCTCCCAAGGGAAGGTCTGCCCGTTGGGCTGACGACCGAAGTGGCCACCGGCGGCGGTGATGCTGTAAATGGGCGCAGCGAGACCGAGGTCGCGAATGATGTGGCCGGGCTTGAAGGAAAAGTGGGCGTCGACGAGGTCAGCGATG
>FUFK010753045.1_pt1 | contig 10349 bp, 11 predicted proteins | sample 1021851 | NCBI WGS metagenome assembly FUFK01 (sample SAMEA51879418, study PRJEB19060) | metagenome
AAGGCAAAGCACCAGAATTTTCTCAGACCAAGGCAGCTAGAATGCCTGCATTTTTTGAACACTCAAATGTCAATCTCCCTCAATACTCTTAAGCTACACAACGATAGACTTGATGAGTTATTAAAGAAACTAGAAGCTGACTTTGGGTGGAAACCAATTCACCCATCAGAACCAATCGAGTCAATCATGTACAGAGCTGGACAAGCGAGTGTGATTGACTACATAAAATCAATAGAAGAGGACGAAATCTAATGTGTATATTCGGAGGGGGAAACCCTGCTCCACCACCACCAGCTCCATTACCACCACCACCACCAGTGCCACCAGCACCTCCTGCACCATTGCCAACACCTGAACCAATGGAAAAGGAAGTTAACCCACAGGTTAGGAGAGCTAAGTCTAAAAAATCTAAGGGTGAGTTTGCATCAGGCACTTCACAACTTAGAGTACCTCTTGGTTCTAAAGTAAACACTGGACAATCAGGTCCAGCCGGAGGACTTAATCAATGATTACAGCACGTAAGAGATACGAACAATTAGCTACAGGTCGTAGAGATTTTCTAGACAAAGCAGTTGAGTGTTCAGAACTTACGTTGCCTTATCTAATTCAAGACGATCTATCGTCTAGACCAAACCACGAATCACTGAAAGTACCATGGCAAAGCATAGGTAGTAAGTGTGTTGTCACTCTTGCAGCAAAACTTATGCTTGCAATTCTTCCTCCCCAGACTAGCTTTTTCAAGCTACAGCTACGAGAAGATAAACTGGGTGAAGAGTTTACGCCAGAAGTAAAAGGAGAACTAGACCTATCCTTCTCCAAGATGGAGAGAATGATAATGGAATACATCGCAGCGTCAAATGACAGAGTCACTATTCATCAAGCACTCAAGCATTTAATCGTTGGCGGTAACGCCCTTATATTTATGGGTAAAGATGGTCTAAAAAATTATCCGCTTTCAAGATACGTTGTTTCTCGTGATGGAAACGGTAACGTTATAGAGATAGTTACAAAAGAACTAATCAATAGAAAAGTAATGGAGATCGACATCCCAGACCCATTACCAAACACAGGGATAGATGAGACCAAAGCTACGGACAAGGATGACATTGAAGTATACACTTGTGTCAAATTAATAGATGGTAGGTGGGTATGGTACCAAGAAGCATTCGATAAGATACTTCCCGGTAGCCGTAGTACTGCACCTAAGAATGCAAGTCCTTGGTTAGTGCTCAGATTTAACACAGTTGATGGAGAAGACTATGGTAGAGGCAGAGTCGAAGAGTTCCTCGGGGACCTTAAGACAGTTGAGGGATTATCTCAAGCGCTTGTTGAAGGCGCAGCAGCAGCCTCGAAAGTAATCTTTCTAGTCAGCCCATCTTCCACAACAAAACCACAGACTATTGCTAAGGCTGGCAATGGTGCCATTGTATCTGGACGTGCAGAAGACGTACAGGTAGTACAAGTGGGCAAGACAGCCGACTTCTCTACTGCTGCAAACATGGCACAGAGCATAGAGAAAAGATTACTCGAAGCATTCTTAGTGATGAATATAAGACAAGCGGAACGGGTAACAGCAGAGGAGGTACGACTCACACAGTTAGAACTTGAACAACAACTAGGTGGTATATTTAGTTTGTTAACTATTGAGTTCTTAATACCTTATCTAAATCGTACACTCTTAGTTCTACAACGTAGCAATGAGATACCTAAGCTACCTAAAGATATAGTCAGACCTACAATCGTAGCTGGTATAAATGCATTAGGTAGAGGACAGGATAGAGAATCATTGACACAGTTTATTGGTACTATTGCACAGACTTTAGGACCAGAAGCTTTGATGAAATTTGTAGAACCACTAGAAGCTATACGTAGATTGGCTGCTGCACAAGGTATAGATGTACTGAATCTTATCAAGACTCAGGAACAGATAGACCAAGAGATGCAGGCACAGATGCAAGCACAACAGCAACAATCTTTAGTTGACCAAGCTGGACAAATGGCTGGCACTCCGTTGATGGACCCATCTAAGAACCCAGCAATGGAAGCAGCTATGCAGGAAGGCATGGCAGAAGAACCACCTATTGAGGAATAATGGCAGAAACATTATCATTTGAAAATGCTCCAGAAACAGAAGTTCTTTCACCCGAAGAACAGGACTCTCTTGAAGTAGGAGAAAAGCTAATAGCTGAACAAGAAGGGTTATTAGCAGGAAAATATAACAGCCCGAAAGAGCTGGAGAAAGCGTACTTAGAATTACAAACCAAACTTGGACAAACAGAAACAGACCAAGCAGGAGAAGAAGGAGAAGCAGAAGAAGAAGGAACTGATGAGGAGGTATCTGAAACGACTCCTGCATTCGATCTGATATCTAAAGCTTCGGAAGAATACTATGCTAACAACAATACTTTATCAGCAGAAACTATAGAAAAGTTTTCTGAAATGAGTAGCACAGATATTGTTAATGCATACATTGAATCTATAAAAAATGCTCCTGCACAACAACAGCAGGATGTAGATATACCTGACGCACAGGTAAATCAAATACAAAATTCTGTTGGTGGTGAGAAACAATATACTAATATTGTGTCTTGGGCTGCCAACAACTTGCCTGAAAAACAGGTACTAGCTTATGATAATCTAGTTGCTTCAGGAAATGTAGACGCTATTAACTTAGCTCTTGCAGGATTGAAAGCACAATATGATAACGCGTTCGGTAACGAAGGAAGAACCTTACAAGGTAGATCTCCTCGCAGTAGCGATGGCGTATTCAAATCACAAGCTGAACTTATCTCAGCTATGTCTGACCCTCGTTATGATTCTGACGAGGCATACAGAGACAGTGTTATGGATAAGTTAAACGCATCAGACCTTAACTTCTGATGAACATACCTTATATATATCTAGGTAATTATAAGGTTGACGATGAGTTGATACAGTACTTAGTACCGAAAGACTACGGGAGGTTCTACACCTCCTTTGCTACAGATGACCCACCTGATAAAATTGTCAATGGTTTTTATGCAAAGATCGTTGAGAAAATTATGAAAGAAATGGGTTTGTATGAAGTAACTCGATACGAATACGACTATTGGTTACAAGCATACAACGGTCCTATTACTGGACATGCAGCTCATCAACACTGTAGAATATTTGCTGATGAGCGTGAAGGATTGGTACAACCACGCGGAGTTTATGACTTGTTAAGCTGGTGCCATTTTATACGTTCAAAGAATCAACCCTTTGAATTTGTAGATTCTACAGGTCAACATACACAAGTACCTCCAGAACAAAATGATGGAGATCTTATTGTGTTTCCTGTATGGGCTTGGCATCGAGTTCAAGCACATGGTATCCCTGATTTTGAAAGGATAACTATCGCTGGTAATATAACCTTAACTCAAGTTGCAGCTATACCTCCTTACGGTAAAAATTTTGCAGGCAACTCACCCTCACCTAACACCCAAGTAAATGCATTCAAATGAAAACTAAAGACCTAGACACGCTACTTGAAAATGAGTACGCATACGAACCACCTATTAGATTAATTACTATGTCACACCACAACACCAACCCAATCTTTACACATGAAGCAGAACGTTTTAACGGCTGGGCAGCGATGCTTGGCTTTGTTGCTGCTCTTGGTGCCTATGTCACCACTGGTCAGATTATCCCCGGCGTATTCTAAGCCGAGAGAAATTCCTCCATATAAATGGAAGATGACTTGCTTCGATTTTTTGCAAGCAAGGCACAAAGTTCTTCTGGATGCGGACCTTCCTATGGTGGAAAAATATAAAGTCATCCAGTTTTTCCTCAGTAAAGTCGAAGAGGAATGCGACAACATACATTCAAGCTAATCACAAATGGCAGCAATCTCACTACAAAGAGACACTACTACCAACTGGGAGAAGTTTTGTAACTGGGTCACTAGCACCGACAACCGCCTATACGTAGGTTGGTTTGGTGTGCTAATGATTCCAGCTTTACTCACAGCTACTTCATGTTTCATACTCGCCTTCATCGCAGCACCGCCTGTCGATATAGATGGCATACGTGAGCCAGTTTCCGGCTCGTTATTATACGGAAACAATATTATATCAGGAGCAGTCGTCCCCTCCTCGAACGCAATCGGACTACATTTTTATCCCATATGGGAAGCCGGTACATTAGACGAATGGTTATACAACGGTGGACCATATCAACTCATTGTCTTTCACTTCTTAATAGGAGTAGCAGCATACGCTGGTAGACAGTGGGAACTATCATACAGACTAGGTATGAGACCATGGATTTTTGTGGCATACACAGCTCCATTGTCAGCAGCTCTAGCTGTATTCTTAGTTTATCCATTTGGTCAGGGTTCATTCTCTGACGGCATGCCTTTAGGAATCAGTGGAACATTCAACTTTATGTTTGTCTTCCAAGCAGAACACAACATCCTTATGCACCCCTTTCATATGCTCGGAGTTGCGGGTGTGTTTGGCGGTGCTTTGTTTGCTGCTATGCACGGAAGCCTTGTTACTTCCTCAATCATTCGGGAGACCACGGAAACTGAATCACAGAACTACGGGTATAAGTTTGGTCAGGAAGGCGAGACTTATAACATCGTAGCTGCACACGGATACTTTGGTAGACTTATATTTCAATATGCTTCTTTCAATAATTCTCGTGCTCTACATTTCTTTCTTGGTGCTTTCCCCGTGGTTGGCATATGGCTTACCTCCATGGGAATCAGCACTATGGCATTCAACCTTAATGGTTTTAACTTTAACCAGTCAGTAGTAGATGCTAATGGTAAAGTAATTCCTACATGGGCTGACGTCTTAAACAGACAGAGCCTTGGTATGGAAGTAATGCATGAGCGCAACGCTCACAACTTCCCACTTGATTTAGCTTCAACTGAATCAACAGAAGTTGCACTTTCAGCTCCACAAATTGGTTAAAAAATTTTGTACTATGCTTACACTGGTAACTAATATTTTTATTATTGCCGGTGTAACTAGACATTGGAGCTCATCACATAACCACAACAATGGAAGAGATCACCCTATTTCCTCAACTGATACACAAGATAACTATTCCCGAGCATCAAACTATTAAAGATAGATTTGCCGGGAAATTTATTAAAGCTTTCAAAGAACAGAAAACAAAGAAAGCTGATTGGGCAGACCTATGTAATTCATGGCAAGTGCAATCGGACGATAGCGCTTACCTATTTAATCAGTACTTTTCAACTCATGTTAACAACTGGTTTGATGGTTACGGATATCCAAAAATAGAATATAAGATTACCCCTTGGTGTAACGTCCATACGTATGACATGTATCAGGAAGCTCATAATCACATGGGTCCTAATGTTTTGTTATGTGGTATTTATTATCTTAAGTTTGATAATGAAAAAGATAGAGCGGTAGTCTTTAATGCTAATTCTGCTTACATGGATTTTCTTTATTGTGTAGGTGTAGAGCCTAGACATCATTATTTTGGTAAACGTTCACATGGTTTGTTAAAGATAAAAGAAGGAGACTTGATTTTGTTTACACCAGATCAACAACATTTTGCACCGTGTGCTAAAGAAAAGCACGACGGTCATAGAATAACAATATCATTTAACATACATAAAATATAATGTCACACCAAAACGATAAGATGAAAGCGAGTTTAACTCGATTCGATTTTTGTAATAGCAATGAGCAAGAACGTAAGCTTGCGGATGGGCAAGCACAAGAGCCGGAAGGGAGGACTAACGGCAGCCGGGAGAGCGAAGTACAATAGAGCAACCGGTTCAAACCTCAAGGCTCCACAGCCCGGAGGTGGTCCACGCAAGAGATCTTTCTGTGCACGATTCAGAGGCATGAAAGGTCCAATGAAAAAAAACGGCAAGCCTACTCGCAAGGCTCTTGCCATGAGACGATGGAAATGTTAACTAATGGCACACAAAGGAAAAGGCTCCTGTAAAGGAGGCATGAAAAAAGGAGGCAAGAAATATGGCAAGTAAGCGTGGCTTATACGCCAACATCCATGCCAAGAGAAAGCGCATAGCTGCTGGCTCTGGTGAGAAGATGAGAAAGCCCGGAGCTAAAGGTGCTCCTACTAAAGCAAACTTTATAAGGTCTGCTAAGACAGCTAAAAAATAATAGCCACGTCCGTTCATCCCAACCGGGACGCATGAATCCTAGGCATGGAACGGGGTCTAGGTATATGGAGATAGCGATGAAAGTTACTTTCGTATATCGTGGCATTGCTTACACAAAGGTAATCGGTTAAAGCCGACGAGGGAGGTGCGAAGCCTCCCATACCAATCTGGCTAAAGCCCTCTAAGGAGGATACCTTTATGCCGTCGACGGTGGGAAAAGACCACGAATCTCAGTGAGTCCAATTAAGACTCCTACATTTTTACGCGTAAGAACGATAGTTAATACCTTCAATTTTTAACATAATAATGGCACATCAATCCAGTGACCTACAGACTTCATTAACACGTCAAGGTCAAAATAATAGTACTGGTGATGCACGCGCACTCTACCTTAAACTGTTCAGTGGCGAGATGTTCAAAGGCTTCCAGCACGAGACAATCGCTAGAGATCTCATTATGAAGAGAACTCTTAAGAACGGTAAGAGTATGCAGTTCATCTACACCGGTAGAACAACAGCCGAGTATCATACACCCGGCAACAGCATACTAGGTAACTCCGATGGAGCACCTCCAGTAGCTGAAAAAACTATAACATGCGACGACCTATTAATCAGTTCTGCGTTTGTTTATGAGTTAGACGAGACACTTTCTCACTACGATCTACGTGGAGAAATATCTAAGAAGATTGGATATGCTCTTGCAGAGAAGTATGACAGAAAGATCTTCAGAGCTATCACTAAGGCAGCTAGAAAAGCTAGCCCAATTACAAAGACTAACTTTGTAGAGCCCGGTGGAACACAGATCAGAGTAGGAACAAACAACTCTGGTGCTGACGCTTATGTTGCTACTTCCCTAGTTAACGCTTTCTACGATGCAGCTGCTGCACTCGACGAGAAAGGTGTATCTACTGAAGGAAGAGTAGGTGTACTAAACCCAAGACAGTACTACGAACTTATCCAAGAGACAGGTTCTAACGGTCTTATCAACAGAGACGAGACAGGTGACGCATTACAAACAGGTAATGGCATCGTTGAGATCGCTGGTATTAAGATCTACAAGTCAATGAACATTCCTTTCTTTGGCAAGTTTGGTACTAAGTACGGTGCTGCATCTGCAACAAGTCCCGGTGTAACAGATCCCGGAAACACAGGCTCATTCGTAGGCGAAGCAATGGGTGACGATCATAACGTTACCGTAAACGACTACGGACAAGAAGCTAAGTTCAACAACTCATGTGGACTTATCTTCCAGAAAGAGGCTGCCGGTGTTGTAGAAGCAATCGGCCCACAAGTACAGGTAACAAGCGGAGACATATCCGTTGTTTACCAAGGCGACGTAATCTTAGGTCGTCTAGCTATGGGAGCAGACTTCTTAAACCCTGCTGCTGCTGTAGAATTGTACGCTGGTACAGGAACTGCACCAACAGCATTTGGTTAATTTTTATTTTTATACGGGAGCTTCGGCTCCCCTTTTTTCTTATGGCTACCACAACTATTGAAACCGATACCGAACTATCCGCAGTTAACTCAATACTGGGAGCTATCGGACAAGCACCAATAACACAATTAAAAGATCCCACCACTGGAGCTATAGCTAACGCTAACCCAGAAATACAATTTATATATAATCTATTACGTGATGCTAATGTTGACACACAGGCGGAAGGCTGGCACTTTAACAGAGAACGTCATGTAACATTTAACAAAGATTCTGTTACAAACAAGATAGCTATATCAGATGACATAGTTAAGATAGATTTACCAGACAACTGGAGTAGAAGACATTATAACTTTGTTAGACGTGGCGGATTCTTGTATGACAAGATCAAGCATACTGATGTCTTTACCGACATGGCTGACTCAATCGAACTAGATGTTATTAGATTATATAACTATGAAGATCTACCTCCTGTATTTAAAAGATACATAACTTACAGAGCCTCACGAGTAGCAGCTACACAGCTTGTTGCTAACCCACAACTTGTACAACTATTAGGCTCACAGGAAGCTTTAGCACGTGCTGCTCTTATGGAGTACGAGTGTAACCAAGGCAATCATAGTATGTTTGGATTTGAAGATGATACAGCATACAATACATATCAACCATGGAGAAACCTTAGAAGATAATGGCAGGCATTACACAAACTATCCCGAGCTTTATAAATGGGATTTCGGAACAGCCCGATCACTTAAAATTCCAAGGACAGGTTAGGGATATTGTAAATGCAATCCCTGATGTTACACTTGGACTCTACAAAAGACCGGGTAGTAAACGCATAGGAACTGCTCCTCTGAGTAATGTACAGAGTGGTGGTTCTTGGTTTCATTACTTTCGTGATGAGTCAGAAGGATCTTACGTAGGTCAAGTAGCATCAGATGGTCAAGTCAGAGTATGGCGATGTAGTGACGGTCAGTTAATGACTACTGCATATGGCACTGGCGGACAGACCGCAATACAAAATTATTTAAAAACTGATAGAACTGCTACCTATGCCAGATCAGGTACAACAGTAACTGTTACATCTACTAATCATAACTTGAATACAGGTGATGTTATAATAGCTGATTTTACTGGTGGAGCTACAGATGGCACATACGCTATAACTAGAACAGGTGCTAACACATTTACATTAGTTGACTCTGCAAGCGGTACTATATCAGCAGGCACAGCTCTAACTTATATTAAACAAGGTGCACATGAAAACTTACAATTCCTTACTATCAACGACACTACCTTTGTTAGCAGTCGTGATAGTACTAACGCTAATACTTTAGTAGGTACAACAGGTACTACAGATGATAGACCAGAAGCTCACTGTGCTATGATCGAACTTTTACGAACAGAAAACGGACGTCAATACGGATTAAATATATATGACTCTTCATCTACAGGTAATTTAACTACGCTCAAACGTGCAACTAAAGTTAAGATTGTTAATCATAGTTTTGATGAAAGTGATGGATCTGGACACTGTCCCGGTATAGGTACAGAGGTATATGCTGTTACAGCTAAAAGCAGTTATGGTGCGTCAGAAAATATAAGTTTTGTACAAAATAGTTCTGGCAGTACAATTACATCAGGTAAAACTAATTTAACATTTCGTGTTACAGCTTTAGGTCAGCAAGGTGTTAGCCCTAACTACAACTCTAACATTAGTGGACTAAGCGGACCCGGTGGACAGAACTACAGATGTAGCTACAATTTAGAAGTTGTATTACTACATGGTGGTGAAGGATGGGATGTAGGAGATGTAATTCAAGTTATACCAGATCATGCTTCAACTGCTAATAGCTCTGATTCGCAAGCATTTGTAAATGTAGAGGTAACTGAGATAGAAACTACTCAGGTTAAAGCTACACTTACAAACAATGGAGATGGATTAATACGTCCAGCACCTACACCATTTGATGCTGATACAGCTGTAACGGCTGATACTATACTAGCTGGTATCACAGCACAGTTACCAACTGGTGTCAGTGCTAAGGTTATAGGACCGGGGATATATCTATCTAGTTCAAACCCGTTTAACGTAGAAATAGCTGAAGAAGATCTTATGCGTGTCTTTCAAAAGACCGTTAACGATGTTACATTACTACCAAACCAGTGTAGACATGGCTATATAGTACAAGTTAAGAACGCTAGAATGTCTGAGGAAGATGATTACTACCTAAGATTTGATGGCGAAAATCAGCTTGACGGTACAGGATCATGGACAGAATGTGCAAGACCGGGTATAGCTAAGTCATTAACTAATATGCCGTTGGTTATACAGCGTACAGCTACAACTACATTTACAGTTAAACAGTTTACGTATCAGGATAGACGAGTTGGTGATGATAATACTAACCCTATGCCTACATTTGTTGGTAAACGTATTAATAAAGTACTATTTCACCGTAATAGATTAGCTATATTAGCTGGAGAAAACGTCATAACATCAAGACCGGGTACGTTAGGAACCCCTGATTTCTTTATAGAATCAGCTCTTACTGTGTCAGCTAGTGACCCTATTGACATATCTGCTGCTTCTATGTTTCCATCTGATATATTTGATGGTATAGAAATTAATGCTGGACTACTTGTATTTAGTACAAACCAACANTTNTTGCTTGCATCAGATGATACNGTNTTNAANCCNGACACAGCTAAGTTAAGAAGTGTATCTACATATAATTATAACAAAGATATGCCTCCTATATCATTAGGTACTACTATA
>FUFK010854155.1_pt1 | contig 10349 bp, 9 predicted proteins | sample 1021851 | NCBI WGS metagenome assembly FUFK01 (sample SAMEA51879418, study PRJEB19060) | metagenome
CCATTCCGGCAGTTCCGGCTCCAGGCCGAGCGCGGCGGCCCGTGTGGCCAGCACGTCACGGTCGGCGAGCAGCACCAGGGGCAGGTCCGGCAGCGCCGCCGGCAGCGCGGCCAGCAGGTCCGGACCGATGCCGGCGGGGTCACCGGCGGTGATGGCGATCGGGCGCCGCCTCATGATTGCAGGCGGATATCCACGTAGGCTTCCGCGCGCTGCTCCTGCAGCCAGGTCTGCAGCTCTTCGTCGAAGCGGCGCTTCTGCAGGGCCTGGCGGGCCTGCAGCTCGCGGAACTGGTCGCTCATGTCCGCTTCCCGGGTCTCCTCCACGCGCAGGAAGTGCCAGCCGAACTGGCTCTGGAACACCGGGGACAGCTGGCCCGGCGGGGTTTCCACCATCATCTGCTCGAATTCGGGCACCATTTCACCGGGGGTCACCCAGCCCAGCTCGCCGCCCTGGCGGCCGCTGCCCGGGTCGTCGGAGTGCTCCGCCGCCGCTTCCGCGAAGCTCAGCTCGCCGCTGGCCACCTGGTCGTGAACCCGGTTGATCTCCGCGCGGGCCTGCTCCTCGCTGGTGAGGGTATCGGCGCGCACCAGAACGTGGCGCACCCGGTACTGGGTGACCACTTTCTCGGCGCCGCCGCCACGGCGGTCGATCATCTTGAGGATGTGGAAGCCGGCGCCGGAGCGCAGCGGCTCGCTGATCTCACCCTTGCTCATATTGATCGCCGCGTCGGCGAACAGACTCGGCCACTGGGCCGCTTCCCGCCAGCCCAGGTCGCCGCCTTCCAGCGCCTGCGGGCCGTCCGACTCGGCCACCGCGGTTTCCGCGAAGTCGGCGCCGTCGCGCAGGCGTCGCACCAGGGCCTCGGCCTCCTCCTGCGCCGCGCTCACCTGTTCCGGGCTGGCGTTGCCCGGCACCTTGACCAGGATGTGGCCGAGATGGAAATCCGCCTGGAACATCTGGCGGCCGGTCTCCGACTCCAGGAACCGTTGCACCTCGCGGTCGGTGACCCGCACCCGGGACGCCACGCTGCGCTGCTGCAGCCGGGACACCACCATTTCGTTGCGTACCTGCTCACGGAAGCGGGACCAGTCGTAGCCGTCGGCGCGCAGGGCGTCGGCGAACTGTTGCAGGGTCATGTTGTTCTGCCGGGCGATGCCGGAGAGCGCCTGGTTGAGGGCGCCGTCGTCGACGCGAATGCCGGCCCGCTCCGCCATCTGCAGCTGCAGACGCTCCAGGATCACCCGGTCCAGCACCTGCTCGCGCAGCACCTCGCGGGGCGGCAGCGGGCGGTTGTCGCCACGGAACTGGGCGGCGATGTCGTCCACCCGCTCCTGGAGCTCGCTTTCCATGATCACGCCGTCGTTGACCACCGCCACGATGCGGTCGAGCATTTCCACCTGGGCATGGGCACGCACCGGAGTAGCAGGGTCGNGCCAANATCGTCGCGCTCAGCAACCAGGTTGCCAGAGACCTAATCATACTCACTCCTGTATCCGGGAATGCTGCGTTCCAGCAGGGAATCCACCCGGCCGCCGAAGCCGCCCAGCCCGGTCATTTGAATCTGTAGTAGCACGGTGGTGTCCGCCTCCAGCGTGGTGTCACCGTCTTCGTCGGTGAGTTCGCGCTGGCTCAGCAAACGGATTTTCCAACAGCAGTTGCGCCATTCCGCGCCCGCCAGTGTTTCCACGGTACGCTGGTTCTCATAGTCGTAGAGCCAGCGGCCCACCAGCCGCCAGTTGTTGTGGATCGGCAGAATGGTGGCGATCTCCGACTGGCGGATGTCGTCCGCGGGGCGGTCGTGGAAGGCCAGGTTGAACACCCGCCGTTCCCGGTCCGTGTAGCCCAGCCGCACCGAGGAGCGCTGCCGCTCATTGGCGTGGGTATCCCATTGTCCCTCCGTGTAGAGGTACCAATCGTGCCCAAAGTTCCAGCGCATGTCGGCGACCATCGGGGTCTGGTCGGCGTCGTCCGGCGGTTCGCCGTTCAGCTGCACCTTGCGTTCGCCCCGGTAGAAACCCTGGCCAAGGCGCAGCCGCAGCTGCTCGCGGCCGTCGGCGTTGCGCAGGAAGCGGCTGGTCAGACCCAGCGAGGCTTTTTCCTCGTCGCCGAAGCGGTCGTAACCGATGAACCGGTTCTGCCGGAACAGCGTGTTGTACGAGAAGGTCAGCTCGCCGCTGTCGAAGTTGGGCAGCTGGTCCTGCTGTTCGTAGGCCAGTTTGTTGAGGAACAGCCGCGGCTCCAGGGTCTGCGTGTAGCCGCGCCCGAACAGATTGGTCTCGCGCTCCAGGAACAGTCCGGAATCCACGCTCGCGCCCCAGGTGCTCAGGGTGGCGTCGCTGGCGGAGGTTTCCGCGTCGTCGAGCTGATAACGGTTATGGTAAAGCCGCGCCTGGGGCTCCACATAGCCCCAGCTCTCCTCCATGCGCACCGCCAGGCCCGGCGCCAGGTGCACGCGGGCACCGGTGGGGTTGTTGCTGGTGTCCTTGTCGGAGCGGTCGAAGGCGGTAACGTCGCTGAGCCACAGGCCGCGCACCGGACCCAGCAGTTCCGGATCGCCGGACAGCTGCAGCTGCGGCAGGCGGCGGTAGGGCAGCTGGTCGTCCGGCAGCGTCGGGTCGATGGTCTGCCAGGATTGCAGACGCGCCAGCGCCCGCCAGTCGCGGCCGAAGTAGCGGGCCTGGCCCTGCCGGGGCAGGTGGGTGCGGGAGCTCACCTCCAGGCCGGTATCCAGATCCTTGAAGTAGAAGTCATCGGACACGTAGTTCACGTCCGAGGTGAGCGCCCAACGCCCCACCGAGCCGTCATGCTGCCAGGCGGCCAGCTCCCGGTTCTCGCCGTCGAATTCACGGTCGTTGAACAGCACCCCGTAGCTGAGGCGACCCTGGCCCAGGTCGGACAGGTAGCGGAATTCGCTTTCCACGCCACTGCCCCGGCCATCGATATGGCGCGGCGCGATGGTGGCGTCCATCTGCGGGTGGATGTTGATGTAGATCGGCTGGGTCAGGTCCACACCGCCGCTGTCGCTGGTGGTGATGGTGGGGAACAGCAGGCCGGTCTTGCGGCGCTCGTCGATCGGGAAGGTGATCCACGGCAGCCACAGCAGCGGCATGCCCTTGACGCGCAGGGTCACGTCGCGGGCCTCGCCCCAGCCCTTCTCCCGGTCCAGCCGGATCTGCCGGCCGCCCAGTTCCCAGCCGTTGGAGCCGGGCGCGCAGGTGGTGTAGGTGCCCTGCTCGATGGTGGTGAAATTCTCCACCAGATCGATGTGCTCCGCGGTGCCCCGGGCGCCCGGGCCGAACAGTGCGTAGCGGACCTGGTTGAGGCTCGCCTCGCGGCGCTGGGTCTGGCCGCTCATGCCGTCGGCGATAAAGGTGAACTGGTCGGTCTCCAGGCGCAGGCTGTTGGCCACCTCGAATTTGCCGCTGGACTGGTCGAGCAGGGCGGATTGGGTGGTAAGCCGTCGGCCGGGGCGCTCGATCAGCACCTCGCCGTCCATGTTGATCAGGCCGTCCTCGGTGAGGCTGGTGCTGTCGGCGGTGATGATGATGTCGCTCTGATCCGCCGGCACGCCCACGGACGGGTTGTAATAGATGCCGCTGCACCAGACCGGAATCGGTCGCTGCTGCACCGGCGGCAGTGCCGCCATGGTGTCGCGGTCGACCCAATTGAGGTCGTCGTCGGCTCCGGCGACGCCGGCCAGCAAAAGGGCGAGGCCGGTTAAAAACAATCGTGAGGGCAGTGGCATCGGCTGCTCGGAACAGGTAAAAAGGGCCGTTTCGCAATCGCGGCAGTGTAATGGATTGATGGTGGCAATGCAGCCAGAGAAGGGTAACTCCGATATTCGCCGCCGGGCACTGGACCAATGGGTCGGTGACTGGCTGGGGGCGCCGGTGAGCGGTGAAGTGGCGTCCGCGGACGCCAGCTTCCGGCGCTACTTCCGCTACCGCCACGGCGGCCGCACCCTGGTGGCCATGGACGCGCCGCCGGAGCAGGAGGACTGCCGGCCCTTCGTGGACGTGGCCGGCCGCCTGGCCCGCGCCGGCGTGGCGGTGCCGGAGATTCTCCACCAGGACCTGGAACAGGGCTTCCTGCTGCTCACCGACATGGGCCGCGAAACCTGGCTCACCGCCCTGGACGAGGGCAATGCGGACGCCTGGTTCGACGCCGCCCTGGAGACGCTGATCACCCAGCAGCGCTTCGCCGACACCCGGGGGCTGCCCGAATACGACCGGGCCCTGCTGCGCCGGGAACTGGATCTGTTTCCGCACTGGTACCTGGGCGAGCACCGGGGCCTGCGCCTGGACGGCGACACCGCCGGGCGCCTGGAGACGGTGTTCGATACGCTGATCGAGTCCGCCCTGGCCCAGCCCCGGGTGTTCGTGCACCGCGACTTCATGCCGCGCAATCTGATGGTCAGTGAGCCCAATCCCGGGGTGATCGACTTTCAGGACGCGGTGGCCGGGCCGATCAGCTACGATCTGATCAGCCTGTTCAAGGACGCCTTTCTGAGCTGGCCGGAGGCGCGCGTGCTGGAGTGGCTGCGCGATTACCACCGGCGTGCCGCCGGGGCCGGCCTGCCGGTGCCGGCGGCGTTCGACGACCTGCTGCGCTGGTGCGACCTGATGGGCGCCCAGCGCCATCTCAAGGTGATCGGCATCTTTGCCCGCATCCGCCACCGCGACGGCAAGCCGAAATACCTGGAGGACGCGCCCCGTTTCTTCGCCTACCTGCGTACCGTGATCGGCCGGCGTCCGGACGAGCTGGGCGACTTGGGCGAGCTGCTGGATCTCTGGGAGTGCCCCTGATGCGCGCCATGATCCTGGCCGCCGGCTACGGCAAACGGATGCGACCGCTCACCGATCACACCCCCAAGCCGCTGCTTGAAGCCGGCGGCAAGCCGCTGATCGAGCATCATATCGACGCGCTGCGCGGCGCCGGCGTCGACGAGCTGGTGATCAACACCGGCTGGCTGGGCGAGCGGCTGGAGGCGCGCCTGGGCGACGGCGCCCGCCTGGGCGTGTCGATCCGCTGGTCCCGGGAAGGCACCCCGCTGGAAACCGCCGGCGGCATTCGCCGGGCCCTGCCGTTGCTGGGGCCGGACCCTTTTCTGCTGGTCAACGGCGACATCTGGACCGACTACGATTTCAGCGCCCTGATCGACGCGCCCGTGGGCGACGATCTGGCGCGGCTGGTGCTGGTGGACAACCCCGCCCACCACGACGCCGGTGATTTCCATTTAACAGCCGGCGGCCGGGTAAGCGATAATGCCGAGCCCCGGCTCACCTACGCCGGTATCGCCCGGCTCGATCCTGCCCTGTTCGCCGCGCTCGACGACGGTGAGCGTCGGCTGGCGCCGGTGCTGCGCGCCGCCATGACGCGGGGGCGGGTGAGCGGGGAGCACCACCGCGGCCACTGGTGGGACATCGGCACCCCCGAACGGCTGGCGGCGCTCGACCGCTTTCTGGCCGCCCCGGACACTGACTAAGGACATTTCATGGCCAAGCAAACCGACTTTATCGCCCCCTCCATTCTCGCCGCCGATTTCGCGCGCCTGGGCGAGGAGTGCGACGCGGTGCTTGCCGCCGGCGCCGACATGATCCACTTCGACGTGATGGACAACCACTACGTGCCCAACCTGACCATCGGGCCGATGGTCTGCAAGGCGCTGCGTCAGCACGGCATCAGCGCGCCCATCGACGTGCACCTGATGGTCAGCCCGGTGGACGATCTGATCCGCATGTTCGCCGACGCCGGTGCTTCGATGATCACCTTCCATCCGGAGGCCTCCGCCCACGTGGACCGCTCCCTGCAGCTGATTCACGACGCCGGCTGCCAGGCCGGGCTGGTGCTTAACCCGGCGACCAGCCCGGCGTGCCTGGAGTACGTGATGGACAAGCTCGACATGGTGCTGTTGATGAGCGTCAACCCGGGCTTCGGCGGCCAGTCGTTCATTCCCGGCACCCTGGGCAAGATCGAACGGGTACGCGGCCTGATCGACGCCAGCGGCCGGGATATCCGCCTGGAGGTGGACGGCGGGGTATCGGAAAAGAACATCCGCCAGGTGGCCGCCGCCGGCGCTGATACCTTCGTGGCCGGGTCGGCGATTTTCGGCAAGGACGATTACCCGGCGGTGATCGGTGAACTGCGCCGGGAGCTGGCCGGCGCCTGACGCCGTTGTGAAATTTCGTAATGATCCCGGGTTCGCGCTTGTGGGCCCGGCCCTTCCCCGCCGAAGCTGAGCCCCTTTCTCCGCGTGTCGGAGGCGAACTGCGAGGAGGCGATATGCTCTCTCAATGGTTGACCTGGCCGGTGCTGGCGGTCTGGGCCGTGATATCCCTGGTCTGCGCCGCCTGGGTGATCCGCGACCTGCGCCGCCACAACGCCTTCCTGGGCGGCATGATGAAGGTCGCCTGGGTGCTGACGGTGCTGTATTCCGGCCCCCTGGGCCTGGCGGTGTACTGGTACACCGGACGCGGCCAGATCCGGCATGATTCGCTGTGGCGCAAGAGTTTTCGCTCCGTGGCCCACTGTTACTCGGGGTGCGGTCTGGGTGAAATTATCGGTGTGCTGACGCTGGCCGGTCTCCTGGCGATGACCGGCTGGGCGGTCAACCTGACCACCTTCGCGCTCGCCTATATCATCGGCTTCGCCTTCACGTTGGGGCCGCTGGTGCAGGCCGGCGAGACGTTCGGCGTCGCGCTGAAGGACTCGGTGGTGGCCGAATCGATCAGCATCACGGTCATGGAAGCGTCGGCCCTGTCGGTGAACGCCGGCCTGGCCGGCGATGCCCGGATCGGGGACCCGGTGTTCTGGGGCGCGCTGATTATCTCCCTGTCGGTGGGGCTGCTGGTGGCTTACCCCGTCAATGTGCTGCTGATCCGCTTTGGCGTAAAACAGGGCATGCACAACCCCAAGCACATGATGGAACACCAGGGACACCACTGACTTTGGCGTTGGCCGGCGCCGTCGGCCGGCGGTATAGTCCGCAAAACGCTATTCCAAAACCCAGGGAGAGGCCGTTTCCGTGCCCCATGCCCCCGTTCAACGCGCTTTGCTTGCGGTGCTACTGATGCTGACGGCGTTGCTGGCCGGCTGCGCCAGCCGCCCGGCGCCCCACGTGGAAGAGCGAGCCGCCGGCGGCGAGCCACCGCCATTGCTGCGCGACGACGTGCCCGCCCGGGCGGCGGGGGAGAGAGTTCGCCGGTGCTGCCGCTGCTGCGCGCCCAGGCGGAGCGCTGGCGCGGCGTGCCGTACCGGCTTGGCGGCAGCAGCGAATCGGGCGTGGACTGTTCCGCCTTCGTGCAGATCACCTTCCGATCAAAGCTCGGCGTCGACCTGCCGCGCACCACCGAGGAACTGGCCCGGGAAGGGGAGCGGGTGAGCCGCTCGGAGCTGCAGGCCGGTGATCTGGTGTTCTTCAAGACCGGCTTTCGCCAGCGCCATGTGGGCATCTACATGGGCGGCAAGCGCTTTCTGCACGCCTCCACCAGCCGTGGGGTGATGACCTCGTCGCTGAACAACGTCTATTGGAAGGAGCGCTACTGGAAGGCGCGCCGCATCGAGCTGGAGGATCAGCCCGCGGCGCTGTCGGTGTCCGACGAATCCCGATAGACCACCGCGCGCACGTCCAGCGTGCGGCCATCGCGACTCTGCACCGCCACGGTCCGCACCGGTTCCCCGTTGGCCCGGTCGACCAGCTCCGGGCCGTCGCTTTCCCCGTTCCAGCGGTCGCTCCACTGACGCAGCGCGGTGATCACCGTGAACAGGTCCCGGCCCTTGTCGGTGAGCCGGTACTCGTAGCGGGTGCCGTGCTCGCCCACGTCCTGCTTAATCAGCACGCCGTTCTCCAGCAGCCGTGCCAGACGGTCGCAGAGAATATTGCGGGCAATACCCAGGTTCTGCTGAAAGTCCACGAACCGGCGGGTGCCGAGCATGGCTTCTTTCACCACCAGAAGGGACCACCAGTCCCCCACGTCNTTGAGGGCGCGGGCCACGGAGCAGTGGGTGTCGGGAAATCGTTTACGGACCATNNNGGCAGTGTGCCAAATACGGTTGCAAGAAGAAACCGTTATGGGTACGGTTTCGAAACGCAACCGAATTGCCTGTTATCGTATCCCTGTCTGGAGTGCCCCAATGAGCGCTGATCTGGCCCCTNTGTTCCGTCCTTTTGAATGCAAATCCCTGAAGCTGCGTAACCGGGTGGCGATGGCGCCCATGACCCGCAATTTCTCGCCGGGCCAGGTGCCCACCGANGAAGTGGCCGGNTANTACCGGCGCCGCGCCGAGGGCGAAGTGGGGCTGCTGATCACCGAAGGCACCACCGTGGGCCACCCCGGCGCGCCGGGCCACGACAGCGTGCCGGCGTTCCACGGCGAAGCGGCGCTCAACGGCTGGAAGGAAGTGGTGCGCCAGGTGCACGCCGCCAACGGCGCCATCATTCCCCAGCTCTGGCACGTGGGCGGCACCCGCCGGCCCGGCGTGGGCCCGGACAAGGACGCCCCCGGTTACTCCCCGTCCGGCCTGTTCAAGCCCGGCAAGCCCAACGGCGAAGCCATGACGCTGCAGGACATCGAGGACGTGATCCAGGCGTTCGCGGATTCCGCCCGCGCCGCCAGGGAGATCGGCTTCGACGGCGTGGAAATCCACGGTGCCCACGGCTACCTGCTGGACCAGTTCTTCTGGGAAGGCACCAACCAGCGTGACGACCAGTACGGCGGCTCCCTGGAAAACCGCGCCCGCTTCGGCGTGGAGGTGGTGCGACGCGGTGCGCGAGGCGGTGGGCGAGGACTTCGCCATCGTGCTGCGCTACTCGCAATGGAAGCAGCAGGATTACGAAGCCCGTCTGGCCCACACTCCGGAGGAGCTGGAGCGCTTCCTGGGCCTGTTCGTGGACGCCGGCGTGGATGTGTTTCACGCTTCCACGCGCCGCTTCTGGACCCCGGAATTCGAAGGTTCCGACCTGAACCTGGCCGGCTGGACCCGCAAGCTCACCGGCAAGCCGGTGATCTCGGTGGGCAGCGTGGGGCTGGACGACGACTTTATCGGCGCCAACAATCAGGGCATCGGCGGCAACGCCAACCCCAAGGGCATCGAGGATCTGGCCAAGCGCATGGCGGCGGACGAGTTCGACCTGATCGCGGTGGGCCGCGCCCTGCTGCAGGACCCCAACTGGCTGGTCAAAATGCGCAATGGCCAGCATGATGAGATCGAGCCGTTCACCAAGGCGGCGTTGGGCTCACTGAGCTAGCGGCACTCACGGCGCGGGCGATAACAAGGAGAACACCGATGCCCTCTGACCAGCACCAGCCCGCCCTCCAGGCGATCGAGACCTGGCGGGCCGGCGGTGACACCTTCGACTGGAACGGCCAGGACATCTGGTACCGGGACGAGGGCGGCGCCGACCGCCCGGTGCTGGTGATGATCCACGGCTTCCCCACCGCCAGCTGGGACTGGCGGCACATCCTGCCGGCGTTCTCCGCCGACTACCGGGTGATCATGATGGACCTGCTGGGCTTCGGGCTCAGCGCCAAGCCGCGCCGCTTTCCCTACAGCATTCTCGCCCAGGCGGACATGGTGGAAGCCCTGCTCGCCAGGCTGGGCGTGGCCCGCTGCCGGATACTGGCCCACGACTACGGCGACACCGTCACCCAGGAGCTGCTGGCCCGCCACGGCGAGCGCGCCGACCGCCAACGGCCCGGCCTGGAGATCGACAAAGTGGTGCTGCTCAACGGCGGCCTGTTTCCGGAAACCCACCTGCCGGTGCGTCTGCAGAAACTGCTGATCAGCCCGCTCGGGCCGCTGGTGGTGAAGTTCTTCACCTTCGAGAAGATGGAAGCCACCTTCCGCCACATCTGCGCCCGCCCCCTGCCGGACGGCGAAGTGGCGGGCTATTGGGCCTTGCTGCAGCACCATAACGGCCGCGCGGTGATGCCCCGCTTGATTCGCTACATGGAAGAGCGGCGCCGCCACCGCGAACGCTGGGTGGGCGCCCTGCATGACGCGGCGGGGCGCGGTATCCCGGTGCGTTTGATCGACGGTACCGAGGACCCGGTATCCGGCGGCCACATGGTGGCGCGCTACCGCGAGCTGATCCCCGACCCGGACGTGGTGGAACTGGCCGGCGTCGGCCATTACCCGCAGACCGAAGCGCCGGGCGCCGTCATCGATGCCGCCCGGCCTTTCCTTGCCGAAAGCTGAATCCGCAGGATTCCAGAGACCTTTGTTGTTCCGGTGTTCGGTGCTCCGTATCCGAGACGCGGTGCAATGGTGGTGCCTTCCGGGATCGCTCAAGCCTTCCCTGGGCGCTCTCATTTGGCCATCCATGGCCAAATAGGTCCCTCCAGGCACCA
>FUFK010051118.1_pt1 | contig 10348 bp, 7 predicted proteins | sample 1021851 | NCBI WGS metagenome assembly FUFK01 (sample SAMEA51879418, study PRJEB19060) | metagenome
TCATGCTTATGCGGAGGATAAGATGACCAGTTGCCGGCAGGGGTAATGACCTCAACCACAAGCAAGCTGTCCGCTGGTTCTGTTTCGGGAAGAATATTACAGACAAAGCGNGTATTNGTACCTGTNCCCCGCTGTTCCAGNGGCATCTGATCAGGTGTAATTAGACGTGGGCCATGTTCTTTTGTCATGCCAGGCGCGCTGCAAACAGCAATTTCTGCTGNCNCAGCTGCTCTNACNGACCAGCTNGTCTTGTGTGGAAGATAAACCGCATGAGGAGGGGTGCGATCAAAAACTGATTTCCGTCCTGTGATCAGGCCAAAATCTATGTCCCCTGCGGTAAAGTGCACTGACCCGCTAAGCAGCACAAGGCATACCTCATCATCTGTACCTAAATCTGAAAGGAACTGGCCAGACGCCAGATCATGAACACCAAANCCCACATAACGCCAGCCAGCATCGGCAGGAGTGATCTGGTGCAGACAGGATTGGCCTTNATGCGGCTTACGCAACAAATTCGACACTAAACANACTCCTTCATCGCNNGAACCAACATCAGGANNGATTTGATTGCCGGCCCATATTCTGNCCTTTGCGCCCNTNTTGNTAAGCGCTGCGAACAGATGCCATNCCCTTGCGTTCAGACACCGCAGGCGGGNCAACATCCCACCAAGCCCCGCCCGCCGCTGTAGAGGAGCCAGGATCGGTATCTATAACAACAACCTGAACGCCACCTGCATAAACCGCCCGTCTGACTTCAGCTTCCAATTCAGCTATGTCACGAACCTTCACCGCTTGCGCACCCATTGATGCAGCGTGCGCTGCATAGTCAATATCAGGTAGTTGGTTGTGGGTTGAATCCACAAACANATTATTAAANGCCGCCCCGCCGGTAGCGGCTTGCAGCCGGTTGATACAGCCAAAGCCGCGGTTGTCTGTAATCACTAGCGTAAAGGATATGCCCATCATGACAGCAGTGGCCAGCTCAGAATTCATCATCAGATANGAGCCGTCTCCGGCAAACACCANGTTCGGCCGATCAGGACAGGCCATATGCACACCGATGCCCGCGGCAACCTCGTAGCCCATGCAAGAAAATCCATATTCCATGTGATAGCCATCTGTCTGGCCAGTTTGCCATAATTTATGCAGCTCACCNGGCATCGACCCTGCCGCCCCCACCACGATGGNGTTTTCAGGAGCTGCCCGNTTCACTGCGCCAATGACCTGACTGTCGCTAGGCAGGGTATTTTTGTTTTGCCGACCGGTTTCAGGGGCAGCTGTNACCGCTTTCACATCCTCTGACCAGGCGTTCTGAAGGCTGCGGATTTCATCTGCATANTCTGTGCTGATGGCAAAATCTGCCAGCGCTTCATCAAGGGCAGCAAGCGTTTCGTCAGCATCGCCAGTAAGCGCCACAGCATCATGTTTTATCGCATCATGGGTCTGCACATTAATGCTGATCATCTCGCCTGAAAATAAGGCATTTGAACCCGTTGTGAAATCCTGAAGGCGGCTGCCCACNGACAGGATGACATCTGCAGAGGAAGCCAGCTTATTGGCTGCGCTGGCGCCAGTGACGCCAAGCGATCCCACTACCTGTTCATGGCTGTCTGGCAGAGCAGATTTTCCTGCCTGTGTCATCGCCACGGGGATGCCAGTTCGGGCAGCAAAAGCAGCTAGTCGGGTTTGTGCCCCCGAATAGCGCACGCCGCCACCAGCAATCAGCAGCGGCCGTTTCGCCGCCGCCAGTTTTTCACCAGCAGCTGCCAGCATATCAGCATCACCGCGAGGCCGCGGAATTTCCCATATTTTCGGCGTAAAAAAAGCAAACGGAAACTCATAGGCTTCTGCCTGCACATCTTGACATAAGGACAGGCAAACAGGACCTGTCATGGCCGGATCGCAGAAAACAGACATGGTCTTGGGCAGCGCTTTAAGCAGCTGTTCAGGACGTGTGATCCGGTCAAAATAACGAGTCACCGGCTTAAAACAATCATTTGCTGAAACTGTGCCATCAGTAAAATCTTCTATTTGTTGCAGGACAGGGTCTGGCCGCCTGTCAGCAAACACATCNCCTGGCAGAAATAGAACAGGCAGCCTATTTACATGAGCGAGTGCAGCAGCTGTCACCATATTGGTTGCACCTGGCCCAATAGACGAGGTTACTGCCATCAATTGGCGGCGGTTCTTTTGTTTTGCATACGCAATGGCGGCATGCGCCATGCTCTGTTCATTATGGCCGCGGAAAGTCGGCAGCCTGTCTTTTTCAGCATAAAGCGCCTCGCCCAGACCAGCAACATTGCCATGACCGAAAATAGCCCAGACCCCAGCAAAGGCTGGCGCGGCTGAACCGTCAAACTGTCTGATCTGCTGGGCGGCCATATAGCGTGTAAGCGCCTGTGCCATTGTTAATCGCACTGTGGTCATTTTGCCCCCAATTTTTGTTTCAAAATCTCAAGTGGCAGCCAGTTCTTTCGCCAAATCACCAATTTCAGCTCCGCCTGCCATCAACCTCTTGATATCATCTCCCTGAAGGTCCTTTGCTGTNCCTTCACCAATAACCTCNCCAAGGCTGAGNAANGTNAAGCGGTCAGCNATCAAGCGGGCATGAATTTCATTATGCGTAATCAGGATGATAGCGATATTGCCAAGATCTTTTACTTGGCGAATGGTTTTCAGAACTTCCATCTGCTGTTTCTGGCCAAGTGCAGAAGTGGGTTCATCAAGAATCAAAACCTTGGCTCCAAAATAAATCGCCCGGGCAATGGCCAGTGTCTGGCGCTGCCCGCCNGACATNGTTCCCACCGCCTGTTCNGGATCCGCAATATTGATGCCGATTTTTGCCATTTCCTGTATCGCAATCTGATGCATCTCATCCATTTTTAGCAGGCCGAAAGGGGAATTAAAACGAGTCAGCTCACGTCCCAGGAAAAAATTACGGGTGACAGAAGTTAACGGGTTTAGGGCTAAATCCTGATAAACTGTGCCAATGCCAGCATCTGTCGCATTACGTGGAGAGTCAAAACTAACTGGCTGGCCTTCAACAGAAATTTGGCCTTCAGTAGGTGGAAACACACCAGATAAAATTTTGATCAAGGTTGATTTTCCTGCTCCATTGTCACCCAACAACGCATGAACTTCGCCAGGATAAACCTTCAGTGATACCCCGTTGAGGGCAGTGAAGGAACCAAATTTTTTAACCAGTCCTNTGGTTTCAANAAGTGGCTTCAGAGCGCTCATTTATATTGCTCCCATAATCCGTTTTCGGATATTTTCATTTAACAATGCAGAAGCGATGATCACGAGACCCAAAAATACTCGGTAGAAAGACCCGTCAATTCCAGGTATGTAGAAAAACGCTTCTTTCGCTATCCCAAAAATAAAAGCTCCAATAATAATCCCGAGGACCGTTCCAAAACCGCCAGTCATTACAATGCCGCCAATCACAGCGGCCGCAATAGCCTCTAGCTCTTTTAAGTTTCCCTTTGCCGCATCAGCGGTATTGACTTCAAACACCTGACAGGTCGCGAATATTGTCGCGCAGAAAGCTGAAAACATAAATAGGCTAACCTTGACCTTGTTGGTCGGCACACCATTTGCCTTTGCAGCATTGAGATTGCCACCTGTTGAGTAAATCCAGTTTCCAGCCTGCGTGCGGCTGAGCATGATATAGCAGAGCAAAGATAATATTACCCAGATCATCACACAGGAATACAAGCCTGGCGCAAACTGATTGCCAAAATTATTCGTGTTCCAGTCAATCGGATAATACAGCCAGCTGAAGATTGGTTCAAGAATATCGCCGCCAAAGAAATTNGCCACTGGCCGTGCTGTCACAACAGAATCGATANAGGCCCGNGCCACGTCAATGTCTGTTACTGTTTTCGGCACAACAGGCGTGACTTTAAACGTCGCAATTTTTTCCTGAATGGTGGCGACCATTCCCTCATTGCCGGAATTGATCGCATTTTCAAGCGCCCGTTCAAGCGGCTTCACACCTCTTGCAGCCATGATATCTGTTTTTGCATCAGCGATACGCTGATAGGTATATTGAAGACGATCTGTAATGCTAGCGACTTTGTCAGCAGGAAGCGCGTTCACAATCGCTGTCAGGTCTGCCTCAGGCAGAGCTTTTGCTGCTTCCCGTTCGATTTCGCCATGGCCAGGCAGATGAATAATATTTTTAATATCAGGAATTTCAGTTACTGTGGTTGCACCCTTGACCTGATCTGGCCGGTGATTGAATGACCGTAACGATACCTCGGTCAGGCCACGCAGAAAAAACAGGCCGCCTAGCGTCACAATAAAAGACGGGAGGCCAGAGCGGACCACAATATACCCCTGCAGCCAGCCAAAAAATAAGGTAAAGCACATCGTGATGGCAATTGCCCCTAAAGGCGAGACATCAGAGAGATGGATAAGGGTAAAAAATTCAATGTGCACGCCGCCTTCAAAAGACAAGTAGGGAATGACCACTGAAAAACCCCAGCGCAAAATCATTGCCATACAGGCACCGGCAAAGCCGATCATTGANCCNATCGACAGATCAAATTCACCNGCAATAATCAGAAGNCCTGCGCCNAGCGCGATTATGCCNAGCTGGGAAATTACACGAAGATTATTTCTGATTCCCAGCGCATTGAAGCCCTCCCCTGCAAAAGGGTTTAAAGAGAATTCGCCTGCAGGAATGGAAAAATAACCCAACATCCCAAACAGCAACAACATAACCCCAATAGGACCGATTTCAGGACGGCTGAACAGAGCCGCCAATGGGCCTTTTGCGTCATGCCTGTCTGATTCCTGCCGCGGTGCTGCAGACATAGTGATTATCCCCCTTAATATAAAAAGAGTGGGCAACCAAATTAGCTACCCACTCTAACAATTATTTTACGTGTTTATCTGTCTACACCAGCAAGAGCGGCGACAGATGATGCGTTGGACTTGTCAACAAAGCCAGGGCCAGATGGGATATTTGCACCCGGAAGCAGTCCTGCACCATTGTTGTACAGATGCAGAACAATTACAGGCATATAACCCTGCAGACGCTGCTGCTGGTCAATTGTGTACTGCACCTTACCTGAGTTGATCATATCCATAACCGGTGGACTAAGGTCAAAGCATGAGTGGTGAACAGACATACCTAACTCATCAATGGCTTGTTGAACACCAACACAAACATGAGGCCCAACTGACAGAACTGCATCCACATCTGGATTAGCCTGCAGACCGGCTGCCGCACGTGTTGGGATCGTGGCTGGATCATTAGAACTGTCTACCAACTTAGTTGGTACTGATTCCCCATAGCCATTGCAACGGTCATTCAGCGCTGTGTTATACGCTTCCTGAATAAAACAAAGAGCCTTTGTTGCACCTTCAGCTTTTGCACGTGCGCCTGCTGACTGACCAGCCAAAAATTCAGGCTGACCAACGTGCATTAGGGCACCCACATCTTTTGATGATTCAAGACCTGAGTTCATTGTGATTACCGGAATACCGGCAGCCACGGCTGCTTTAATCGCCCCACCTAATGCGTCTGGGTCTGGCAGAGAAACTACAATGCCGTCTGGCTGTGTCGCTGCGGCAGCAGTAATAGATTTTGCCATATCACCCATGTCACCTGATGGGTTAAAAATATATTCAAAATCTGCACCCACATGACGTGCGGCGTCTTCACCACCTTTTTGAACCACAGGCCAGAAAGGGTCTTTGCCCTCACCATGCGTGACCATCACATAACGTTCTGCTTGGGCGGCACCAGCNACCATNGTCACTGCAGCTGCTAGAGCAAAAATAAGCTTTTTCATATNATCCTCCAAGATNTCTCTTTTTTTAAGTGCGCCCATTAGTCATCATTATGTACAAAATGTAAACACACAATTGCGAGATTCTTGAAAGTTTATGGCAAAAACATCTTTCAATTTAAAAGCAAGTTCTATTTATTAGANAAATTTTCTAATAATTGGAAACCTACTCTAAATTTTTGCACCTTCTGATTTGTCAGTNTTATTTCAATTTACCTTGAAATTAATCTTGGATCATCTATTGATGCCAAAAAAGAATCAATAAATGGGGTCCTGCAAAATGTCATCATCGGTAAAAAACAAATCCATTGGCATTGGCGTGATTGGCACAGGTTTTATGGGAAAAGCCCATTCCATAGCTTATAGTGCATCAGCTTCAGTTTTTGGTACGGGCCTTCGCCCACGTTTGGAGATTGTCTGTGATCTCAGTCCAGAAAGGGCAAGCCAGCGTGCGACAGACCTTGGTTTTTCGCGTTACAGTGATAACTGGCGTGATGTTGTTGAAGATGATCAGGTGCATCTCGTATCTGTATGCACACCTAATGATACGCATGCGGAGATCGCGGTCGCCGCACTTGCTGCCGGCAAACATGTCTGGTGCGAAAAGCCCATGTCAACAACTCTTGCTGATTCAACCGCTATGGCAAATGCTGCCGCTAGTTCAGCTGGAAAAACAATCATAGGCTATAATTACACAAAAAACCCAGCAGTTACTCATGCACGTCGTTTAATTGACGACGGGGTAATTGGAAGAGTGTCTGGTTTCTTCTGCCGGTATGATGTTGATAACGAGGCAGATGGTAACCGGCCCTGGTCCTGGCGGATGTCGCGTGCACAGTCTGGCACAGGGTCCAATGGCGATGTCTTATCGCATGTGATATCAGTTGCACATTTTCTTACTAACTCTTCTATTTCCCGTGTGGTGGGTGATTATNCNATAGTGCANNAAGAGCGTGCTGACAGTCAGGCAGCAGGCCAGACAAAAATAGTTGATAATGACGACATGGTGGCNGCCCTTATACATTTTGAGAATGGGGTCAAAGGCCATATTGGAGCTAGCAGAGTCACCTGGGGGCGCAAATGCGGGCTGCGCTGGGAANTGCACGGAACAGAGGGCACCATTATGTACGATCAGGAGCGGTTGAATGAGCTGAAATTATTCACACGACAGGATAACCCAGCAACAGACGGGTTCCGCACCATCTTAACTGGCCCATTGCATGAGCCTTATGCCGCCTTTCTGCCAAACGGAGGCCACAGCCTTGGTTATATGGATGTGAAAATCTGCGAGTTGCATGACCTGCTCTCCGCTATTGAAGCAAACAACCCGGTCTGGCCAAGCTTTTCAGATGGGCTGAAAATTGAGCGGGTGATGGATGCAGTTGACCGGTCTGCCCAAACAAATAAATGGGTGGATGTCTAACAGGCCTCTACCTTTTTTACGACCATCAGACCCATCCGCCATCAACAATGTAGCTCTGGTTGGAACAGGCCCCTGCCTCATCAGAGGCCATGAACAAAACAAAACGGGCAATATCTTCTGGAATCAGCTTACGCTTCACGCATTGCCGCTGCATCAGTTCTTTTTCACTTTCTTCTGTCAGCCACATATCAATCTGACGCTGTGTCATGATCCACCCNGGAATCACAGCATTGACCCGGATGTTATCCGGNCCCAGGTCACGGGCCAACCCGCGGGTCAGCCCCTGAACAGCTGATTTCGCTGTTGTATAGCAAGGCATCCCACCCTGACCGATCATCCAGCTGGTAGAGCCCATATTAATAATTGACCCACCTCCNGCNGCCGCCATAGGACCAGNAACAGCCTGAGCGGCGAATAATTGGTGTTTCAGATTAGTGGCAATCCGCTCATCAAAATAGTCAGAGGTTACACTTTCAAGAGAATGACGATCATCACGGGCGGCATTATTGACCAAAATGCGTATTGGGCCAAGCTTAGCAGAGACTGCCTTCACAGNTGCCTGAAGCGCNTCAATATCCCGCAAATCACAATATTCAAAATGCAGATCTGGGCTNTNTAGCTCTGCTNCTAGCNTTTCTGAAGCTGCTTTATCATAATCCAGAAACCCCACTTTTGCGCTCTGNNCAATAAAGGCCCTAGTTAGCGCCTCACCAATGCCTGAGCCGCCCCCTGTGATAAGAACTGTTTTGTCTTTCAGTGAAGGATAAATTGCGTCAATTGCCATGCTTGCCTGCCTTAATCTTAATGGGGTTTTCGCCTTAAGTACTCTGCTATCAGCTGAACTGGACTTTAATGATGCCGTGCGCGTTGACCGGCACAGATTGACCATAGAGGAAAAAACAGCTGATAATCAATATGAGGCTTTTCCAATCTGCAGATCAGGAGATGTAAAAATGGCATGGGAGGTCGCCTTTCCGGTAAAAAATGAACTGGGCGAAGGCCCGGTCTTTGATACACTTACAAGCTGTCTGTTCTGGTGCGATATTATCGGCCACACAGTGCTGGCAGGCGACACACAAACTGGGCTGATCAAAACATTCGGCTTCGGGGAGCCTGTGTCAGCCGTGTTTCTGACAAATACAGACCAACTGCTTGTCGCCGGAGCAAGCGGGCTATACCAGCTGAATCCNAAAACTGGGACACGGGANNTNATTCTGCCNATCGAAAAAGATAATCCGNTTACANGGGCCAATGACAGTCGTGTTGCCCCTGGCAATTCAATCTGGTTTGGGACNATGGGACGCAANCTAGAAACAGACGCTGGCGCCATTTATCACGTCAAAGACGGCAGATNCACCCCCTTGTTCAGCCCGGTATCCATNCCCAACGCAACCTGCTTTTCGCCAGATGGNCGCATCGNTTACTATTGTGATACNCCGCAACAGANAGTTATGCAGGTGGAGATTGACCCAGCCACAGGTCAGCCAGTTGCACCGCCGAGCTTGTTCACTGATTTGTCCGCTGATGGCCTAAACCCTGACGGGGCNGTGACAGATGCAGAAGGAAATTTATGGAATGCNCAATGGGGGGCAGGCCGAGTGGCCTGNTATAACCCAAANGGACGCTTTATAAAGGCTATTAGCTTGCCTGCAAAACAGGTAACATGCCCCTGCTTTGGCGGACCGGANCTGAAGACTTTNTATGTNACCTCAGCCAGTGAGGGACTGAGCGCNNAGGAGCATNAGGAGCAACCANTAGCAGGGGCAGTATTTGNGCTGCAGNTAGAGGTGGNAGGCCAGCCAGAAAGACGCCTGTCATTTGATTAAATTGCCTGCGCATTTGCGGGGAGAACCAGCGGTTCAAGGGCAGGTTTGCCCAGCACCATATCTGAGCCCTTTTCACCGATTACCATCGCGCCCGCATTCAGATTAGCTGACAACATGGTCGGCATGATAGAGGCGTCGATCACCCGCAGCCCGTCAAGCCCATAAACGCGCAGGCTATCATCCACCACGGCGGTCGGGTCAGTATTGGGTCCCATCCGGCAGGTCCCCATCATATGATATGTTGTTGTCCCNCGTTCACGGGCAATCTGAAGCAACTCGTCATCAGACTGAATATGTGGGCCGGGGTAAACTTCATAATCCAGGAAAGGCGCGAGAGCAGCAGAATGCATCAGCTGCCGAGCCAGTTTCATGCCAGCCAGCACAACCCGCCTGTCTTCTTCTGCATCCAGATAATTGGGCTGAATGACTGGCCTGTCATAGGGATCAGCAGACCGAGCGTGAATATAACCAAGCGATTCAGGGCGCTGTTGCCAGGCTGCACAGGTAAATCCCGGCTCTGTATCAATTTCAGACTGTACCCCTTCTTTATAGCTAGCCGGAGCAAAGGTTAGCTGCAGGTCATGATTGCGGATGCTAGGTTCAGAATGCCAGAAACAATAGACAAGAGTTGGACCAAGCCCGACAATAGAAGGTTTGCCCAGAGCATATTTAACAATTTCCCAAAGAAGCCTTGAGCCCCGTGTCATCTCATTAATTGTGCTTGTGTTTTTGGCCCGGCCAGTGAAACGCGGCGCATAATGATCGCGCAGATTTTCCCCTACACCTGGCAGATGATGTACAACATCNATCCCNAGCTCAGACAGGCGAGTCGAATCGCCAATGCCCGATAATTCAAGGAGATGNGGTGAGCCAACAACTCCTGCAGATAAGATCACCTCACACGAGGCAAATACCTGCCGCTCTTCGCCATGGCGTCCGCCCCGACTGAATGCCACGCCGTTGGCNCGGCCCTTTTCAATNATCACTGAGGTGGTATGTGCATGCGTGATGATATGAAGATTTTTGCGTGATTTAATTGGGTTCAAAAATGACTTTGCCGCACTGTGACGAAGACGTCCTTTTGAAGTGCGNTGCACGTAACTAATTCCCTCTTGGATAACGCCATTATAATCCTCATTAAGAGGTATCCCCATGTCATTTGCAGCCTGAATGAAAGCGTCACATAAGGGATGACTCCATTCAAGGTCAGTAATTACTTGTTCACCTGCCTTACCCCGATAGACAGGTGATCCTTTACCCAGCCTGGTCTCATAGCGTTTAAAATAAGGCAGAATATC
>FUFK010052139.1_pt1 | contig 10346 bp, 14 predicted proteins | sample 1021851 | NCBI WGS metagenome assembly FUFK01 (sample SAMEA51879418, study PRJEB19060) | metagenome
GATATAAAACCAGTCGAGGTGATAGATAAAATACCTGAAGAATCATGGGTGGATAAAGATGACTAGTCCATTTAGAAAATACNNTATTATGGCTACAGTTGAAAAGACATTTCAATTTGAAGTTGCGGGTAATGTAAAAGACTTACATGAATATGCTGATAAAAAAGCAAGAGAACTAATGGAGAAAGAGTTAGTTGATATGCAAGAGTTTAACAAAGATGTTAAAGAGTTTGTGACTAATTGTAATGTTAGAATAGAGGATGATTACACATATGAGTAAAGATACTAAAGAATTAAGGGAGGCTTTGGGTATTGTTAGACTAGCACCTAAATTAGAAATAGTGCTAGACAAATTTGAGAGGGTGGCTAATGAAAGATTTGATGGCGTTAAAGATAATAAAACTTTGTTTAAGAAGAGAGTTCTATCAAAAGTACAAAAACAAAATACAAAAAAGTAGTTTATCTAATTTGCTAGACGTATATGCGGTAATAGAAAAAACTTACAAAGACCTACCTGACTGTAATGAAATACTGCCTGATGACTTGTATTTAAATTACACAACTTACAATCCAACAATAACACAATCTAATAAAGACAAAGCAATGCAAGTTGTTTTAGATTTAGACAAAGTAGATATCAACGAAGACAATGTTGTAATGACTATACAAGAGATGCACAAGTCTCAGATAGTCCATACCGCTGCACAAAAATGTTTAGATATTTATAAAGGTGGTGCAGGTGAAATAAATTCTGTCATAAAACTTTTACAACAAGATGATTATATCGGCGATACTATGCAAGAGGTAACAAAAGATTTGTATGAACTTTTAAAAGAAATGGACTACAGTAATCTGTTTCAGTTCTCTGCACCCTCTTTACTAAATGAACAAGTAAAGGGTGTAGGCAAAGGACACTTCACAATAATATTTGCAAGACCTGAGTCAGGCAAAACTGCCTTTTGGATTAACATGGTAGGTGGTCCAAATGGTTTTGCATACCAAGAAAAAGTCAATAATATAGCCATATTTTGCAACGAAGAGAAGCCATCAAGAATTGTATTNAGATTAATACAAGCATGTTCTGATATGACTAAGAGCCANATTGATGAAGAACCTGAACTAGCAAATCAAGAATGGCAAAAGATACAAGAAAAAATACATATTTATGATTGTAAAGATTTTACAATAGAATCNATAGATAACTATTGTGAAGAGTATAAACCTGATGTAGTNATAGTAGACCAACTAGATAAGATAGAATTGTCTGGCAACTTTAACAGTAGCCATGAAAAACTAAGGGAGATATATAAACTAACTAGAGATATATCTAGTAGAAGGGATGTGTGTATGTTTGGTATTTGTCAAGCGAGTAGTGATGCTCATGATAGAAATCATATAAGTTTTAATACCATGGAAGGTAGTAAAACAGGTAAGGCAGCCGAAGCTGATTTNATTATTGGTATAGGTAAGAAAGATGATTGGGAGGGTGAAGAAGATTTTACTAGGACATTGTGTATTAGTAAAAATAAATTAACAGGATGGCATGGTATTATAACTTGTAAGATTGTGCCAAGTAAATCGAGGTATATAGACTAATGATAAGTGTATTAGATATAGAAACAACCTTTACAAAAGACGGGGATAACACTCCGTATAATTTAAGTAATAAACTAGTAAGCGTAGGAGTAAACGATGAATATATATTTTTTAATCATGACGAGTTCACTGGTGATATTCGTACTAGCCATAACAAACTCCAGTCAATTTTAGATAAGACAACACTAATGGTAGGACATAATCTTAAGTTTGATTTGTCTTGGTTATTAGAATGTGGATTTAAATATGAAGGTAAGATATGGGATACAATGGTTGCAGAGTCAGTTTTATTTAGAGGTCAAAGAAAACCATTAAGTTTAAAAGAATGTTGTAGAAGAAGAAAGATAGGTATCAAGTATGCAACATTAGAAAATGCCATAGATTCCGGGATTGGTATGGATAAGATACCAATAAAAGATTTAGAAACATATGGTAGGAACGATGTAACTATTACAAAAGATTTATATCTACAACAAGATTTAGATTACAAACGAGAAGAGAATAAAATACTTGTACCTACATTAGAAATGATGTGTGAGTTTTTAGTTACACTAGTTGAGATAGAACGAAATGGTATCTATGTAAATCCTAGCACATTAGATGAACTAAAAAAGAGATTGAATGAGGAGTANCATTCTGTCAAAAAAAAGATAGACATAACTGTTCAAGAGGTAATGGGTGACGCTAGTTATAATATCACTAGTGGGGAGCAGTTATGTAAAATCATCTATTCCAGAGAGATAATAGATAAGAATGATTGGGCAAAGACATTTGGTTTAGGCACAGATGAAAATGGTATCAAAAGAACACCTGCTAAATATCCTGCCAATACATTTAGAAACATACTAGAAACAAAAACTAGACCTGTTATGTATAGTATAGGAACTAAATGTAAAACCTGTGATGGTGTAGGACATTATAGAAAATACAAAAAAGATGGAAGTGCCTATCTTAATTTAACAAAGTGTAAAGATTGTAATGCACAAGGTGTATTCTTAACTAAAACAGATAGAGTTGCAGGATTTAAAATAACACCGAGAGACCAAAGAGATGTGACATCACTTGGATTTAAAGTTGGTATGGATAACTTAAAATATATCGGCGATAGAAATCCTGGAAGAGTAAGAGAGTTTCTAAACTATATCATAAGATATAAACAAATAGAAAAATGGCTATCTACTTTTGTAGACAAGATGAAAGAAGAGGCATATCAAAACAATTTATTACATCCTAAGTTTAGTCAAACAAATGTGGTGACAGGTAGATTATCATGCTCTGACCCTAACTTCCAAAACATACCGAGGGGAGATAAGCTACCAATAAAAAGAGTTATACAATCTAGATTTGATGATGGTGAGATTATTGAAATGGACTTTGCACAACTGGAATTTAGAGTTGCAGCATTTTTATCACAAGATAGTCAGGCTATCCAAGATATTTTAGAAGGTGTAGATGTGCATCAGAATACTGCCAATGTTATTGGATGTGATAGACAAACTGCAAAAGCACATACATTTAAACCTTTGTATGGTGGTATGTCAGGAACAGATGAAGAGAAAAAATATTATTCTTATTTTAGAAAGAGATATAAAGGTATAACTTCATGGCAAGAAAAAACAGAGGATACTGCTATATCTACATCATTTGTTACACTACCTAGTGGTAGGCAATATTATTTTGAAGGTATAAAAAGAGCATCATGGGGTGGTTCTAATTTTTATACTCAAGTTAGAAATTATCCTGTGCAAGGTTTTGCAACAGGAGATATAGTTCCCGTAGCCTGTATTGATATTTATAAGTCAATGAAAAATATGAGAACAAGATTAATTAATACTGTGCATGATTCTATAATTATAGATGTACATCCCAAGGAGGTAGACAGCGTTCTAAATAAACTAAAAAAAGCTTGTGATGGTATCACACAATCTATCAATAAAAGATACAACATAGACTTTAATGTGCCACTTGACTATGAAATCAAAAAAGGGCATAATTGGTTAGACCTAAAACGAATATAGGAGTTATATATATGACAGACAAAACAATCTTTGGAGACATGTCCGAAGAACAAATAAGAGCAGAGGCAGGTATGGGTGCTAAAAGCACTCCTTCTTATATCGTGCAACTGCGAACTACAAGTAATCACAAAGATAAAAATAACGATGATAAAATCACACAACATCTGGGTAGCTACAATGTGTGGGATAAAGACACCGAACAGTTTATCTATGCACCTACTATTTCTTTCAGACCTTTTATGAAAAGAAATCAGTATATGACATGGGATAATAAAGAGAAAACTTTTTCTGCTGAATCAATCTTGGTAGCGTTTGGCGAAGAGGCTTTCGATACATTAGGAACTACCAAGTGTGGATATGTCACTGCTAAAAATAGGAATGACTTAACACCAGACCAAAAAGAGAAAGCTAACAATACAAAGTTCTACAGAATTATGTATGGTTTGATTGACATGAAAGGTGAAAATTCAAAGGGTGATAAAATTACTTTGAAACAATATCCCGTTCAAATAAAATATGCAGGTGGTAATGCAGTAGTCATGAGCAATCTTGATTCTTTATTGTCTAATAAAGGTATCCTTTGGTCTAACAAGGTAGAGTTGAGTACGGAGGAAAAGACCAATGGTGGAATAACATACTACAATATAAAACTAGGCAAGATAACTTCGTTAGATGTTCCTGCTAATTTACTAGAAGATAGTGATGACGGCAGAGCCTATCAGTTATTTAAAAATGATATTGATGCCAAGAACTCGCAAGTCATGGAAAAATACCATGCTCATCTAAAAAAGTATGCTGATGATACTGAAGCGGTGTCAAAAGTTACTAACTCTTGACAGAACAAATATTAGATAAGATAAAACATTTATTGGTACAGGCGGAACAATCGCCTGTGCCTCTCAGTGAAGAACTCATTGAACAGTTTGGCGAAGACTGTAAAAAAGCAATCCGAAAACAATTCAAAGAAAAAAGAGACACTTCTTTTAGAATAAGAATGTCAGGTATCGGTAAACCTTTATGTCAATTACAAATGGAAAAACTAGGTGCTAAAAGAGAAGCACAACCTTATAATAATAAACTAAGATTTATATTTGGAGATATGATAGAGGCTATAACAATGTTGTTATTAAAAGCATCTGGAACTACAGTTGATAGTGAACAGAAACAAGTATCTAGAAAAAGTAAATACTTTGAAGACGGACTAAGTGGAACTTATGATGTTGAGATTGATGGTAAAATTTATGACATCAAGTCGGCTAGTGATTGGGCATTTAAGAATAAATTTTCTATGGGTTTCGATGCAGTAGTAGAAAAGGATGTGTTTGGATATAAGTCACAAGGATATTTATATGCAGATACAGAGAATAAAAAGTTTGGTGGTTGGATTGTGGTTAATAAATCCACAGGTGAAATGTGCCTTGTATCTCCACCAATGGATGATACTAAACATAAGAAAGAAGCATTAAAAGTAGCAGACGATAACATAAAAGCATTAATGGAAAACAAACCATTTGAAAGATGCTTTGATGATGTAGAAGAAAAATACAGAAGTAAATTAACAGGTAACAGAGTGTTAGATAGTGTGTGCGGTTTTTGCTCTTTCAAACAAGAGTGTTGGGGTGATAAGATAGAATACTTACCTCAACAAGTCTTTGATGATGAAGGTAAACCTCGTTCTAAAAATCCTAGATATTATTGGTATACTCATGTAGCCAATAGGGAAAAGAACAATGACAAAGAAAAATGATACTATTGATGACGGCATAGTAATATTAATTAAACCCCACAAAAAAGGTAAGTTCGCAGTAGGACTTACAACAGACTACAAAGCAGATACTCCTGAGAAAGAAATGTGTAAGTTAGTTGCACTAGGGGTAGCACAACAAGTGTTAGAAAATCCTGACCCTTTTTACGAAAGAGGTATAGAGTTATCAGCACAGTTAGATGATATAGATTTGTCAGATAAAAAAGAATTTATCAAAGAAGATGACGACAGTAATATCATAGACTTAACAAAATATTTAGACATAAAAAATCTAAACTAGGAGTAATCATGAAACACAATTCTAATTTTAAACACGACTTAGAATGGGGCAAACAAGGTGAGATAGTAGTAGGTGAGATACAAGAAGGCGAAAAGACTGAAGTAAAATCTGAAAGAGATAAGTGGATTAAAACAGGCAATCACTATTGTGAATATCAAAGCAGAGGTAAGGATAGTGGTATTAGAAAAACTCAAGCTGAATGGTGGACTATAAATTTTTATATCGGCGATAGATTTTGTTTTAACATTACAGTAAGAACACAAGACTTAAAAAATATAATAAATAATAATAACTTTAACAAAGTTCCTGGAGGCGATAGTAATACCTCATGGGGATACTTAGTTCCTATTATTAAACTAATTGATTGTAATAATTATAAGGAGAGAGTAAATGAAAACTGAAGACATACTAAGTGATGCATCAAGATTAGTCTCTGGAGACAGAGCAAAGGCTTATGGAGATAAGAAGATACTCCATGATAAGATAGCTAAGATGTGGTCTGCATATACAGATTGTAATATAAATGCAGAACAGGTAGCTATGATGATGGCTATATTAAAGATAGCTAGAACAACAACAGGAAGTAGTTCCGATAGTTATACAGACGGAGCTGCATACATTGCAATAGCAGGAGAAATACATGACCAAAAATGAAAAACCCCAACAAAANAACTATGTACTAAGTGAAGAGCANAGAAATACTCTACTACAATACTTAGCAAATAGACCCTTTATTGAGGTTCAAAAAATTATAAATTTATTAGCAGGATTAACTGAAATCAATGATAACATCTCACCAAACTTTATCAAAAAGTAAAGAAACTTTTATTTTATATAGTTGTAAGATATCTTATTCTAGATTGGATGGTAATCTATACTGGGATGAGGAAACTATCAATACAAAAGAAATGATAGAAGACTTTAAAAAGAAGTATGGAACTAACGAACCATATTCAAAACATAAAAAACTTTTGATACCATTGCCACATATTTTAAAGGCAGTGATAACACATCTAAAGAATGAGTATAATCACTCTTATACAACAACCCAACAACTATTAAATAAGTTAACTAGCTAGTTCTTCCATCTGACTGCTTAATTTTTTAGCACGATTTGGGGTCTGTTTTGCCCACCTAGAATCGAGCATCTCAGCAGCAGCTTCAGCATACGATTGATTTTGTAAAGCAATTAGCATATTTTTAAATTTACCTACACCTGCAGGACCCATTTGAAAGGTCATCTCGCATAGGATACACTTGCCTTTAATTGGTATATCNAGNTTATATTCAGCACAGATATCTTCCATACCATTCCATGCTCTAATAAAATCCTTTTCAAACAACTCATCCCAACCTTCTTTTGTTGTTGGTATGTCTTCTCCAGGAATTATTTTATGACCATAGCCTCCTGTGTCGAATCCTAATGTGTCCTTGTAGACATCTAGTCTATATCCTTCATGCTCTTTTATCTGTTCTCTAAGAGCATCTTTTACTACATCAACCATACTATCTCCTATTTCTTTTTACTAATCATACCTTTGATACCTGGTGCTGCTCTGACACCTAGTGATACAGAACATGCAAGATATAAAAGATGTGTATAATATTCAGGTAGAGTTTCTAAAATCTCAAACCCTCTTGCTATATGCGGTTGCATAAAAGGCAGGAAGCTACACAAATCGCAGGTATCATCAGGGCTAGTAAAACAAATTCGTCTTTCCACGACCCTTTCATTTGGTCTACCGCCGATGCTTCCCACGCAACTTTTCCTGCTATTTGCTGCTCCTTGAGCGACTTCTGTGCTTTTATCTCAGTAAGTGCTAAGTCAGCTTTTGCTTTCTTTGTCTCTACAAATCCTTTTATTGTATCGCCTACTATATTAGCGACTGGTCCTAATAACATATTTAACATATCTACTCCTATCTATTGTTCATTAAGTTTATCATTTCTTCAGATTGTAATATTGTTGCAGGGTCTATTCCCTCTAATCTACCACCAAATATCATTACTTGTTTTTGTATTTGTTTTACTATATCAGCTACTTTATCTTCAAACTGTGCCTCAGTTATTTCTCCACTTGCTACTTTTTTACCTAAACTTTTTATATCATCATCGTATTTTTTTAGCACTTTATCTAGCTCTGCTTTTTTTGTTACTGTTAAAGATTCTAAACTTCTGTTAGTTACTTTTATACCAAAAGCATTTAGTATTGCTTGTAGTTCTGATTCAGGCTCTCTGAAAGGAGATATTTCTGTTCTTCCTGGTTGCGCCCTTTCAATTCTTTTAGTGGAATAAGAACCAGGTAGAAATGGAAAATTAGGTATTAGTTTAACACCTATTGATTTTAAACTACCTGTGATATCTTCTGCAACACTTATACCTCTAGTCTGGTCCATTTTTTTAGTAAATAAATCTACACCTGCTAGACCAAAAACTATATCACCTGCTATACCAAAACTCGGCTGAAAAGGTGCAGGTAATCCAGGTATTATTCCCTGACCTAATTCTAATATATCTCCACCAGGAAACAGTCTTTCTATGTTAATATATTTAGAGTTGCCTTCTTTATCAGTAAAAGGTAATTTTATTTCCTTAGTAGGTAGTATTGGGATACCTAATATATTACCTGCGGAAGTTTTTGGCATTAACTGTCTTTCTTTTTCTGCGTCTCCACCACCCATCATACCTCCTACTTTACTTAATCCATATCCTAATGCAGCATACTTAGCGTATTTCCAAGGTCTTACCACAGCAGTTTCTGCTAGTAAAGGTATCACTCTGTAACTAAACGCTAAGAAAGGAGTAACACCATGCCTAAAAAAATTAATTACTGGTGCTTGTATATCATAATCAATAAATTGTTTTCTTGCAAACATGGCTGCATCTGCGTCTGAAAACCCTTGTTGTCTTTTGTGTATAAATGCATTTAATCTAAATATGTGGTCCTCTAGTCTATACCAGTTCTCTAGAGTTCCTGTTATTTTATTTTTTCTAACTGCATTATATATTCTATTTGATATTTCTACTGCATTTGCCCACTCAGTTTTTTTATCATCATATTTGTACGCATTTTTTATTGATTTAAAATCAAATGTTTTTAACTCTCTCGTAATAAAGTCTGCATCAAATACCCCATACTTTTGTGCTAAGTAGACCACTTTAGATTTTATAGGTTTTTTACTATTGTGTTCTGCTAATAGTTTGAAAGAATTAATTAATCCCCCTCCCTTACCTGTTCCTACAAATAATGGAATATCTCCCATATCTGAAAAGAAAATGTTACCAAACACATTGTTTACATGAACTGTGGGATTCCAAGCAGTTTTACTTGCCTTCCATACTCTATTTAGTTTTAGGTAATCTCCAAAATAGTCTGTAAGTTTACTTTCTCTATACTTTTGTGCAGCTAATAAGTTTTTGTATATCTCTTCTTGCACATACTTTCCTGATAATTTTCCATATTTTTTAACTTTAGAATCTGGAAATTTAGTATTAGGCATTTTATAATAACCTGCTTTATTCATTTCTGAATCTGACAAACCTTTAAATTTTTTGTCTAAAACATATTTGTCACCCGCTCTAGTTGTTTTTTTTACATATGGAGACAACTCAGGCATCTTAAATAAATCATCATAGAATTTAAATTGTGATATGGTTGATGCCATATATTGACCAGTTAACTCTATAGAAGCTGCTGCGTCTTCTATTTCACCTTTTGCTAATCTTTCTCCTTTAGTTAACTCCCAACGAATACTTATTTCACCATCCTCATTAACTAAATTTCTAGCCTTTAATTCTTCAACATATTTTTTATTATTTAATTTTTTAGCGTCTATGTTTTCTAATACTTCCCAACCCCTATGAGGAATCATTGGTATCTTTCCATTTGGTAGTCTATCATCTAGACCTCCTCTAACCATAACTCTAGTTCCATCTTCATTAAATGCCTTTTGATTTTTAAAAGTCTTAAGGTATTCTTCTACAGAAACATTTTTTATTATTCCTCTAGGTCTAAGGTCATCTCCAATTCTAGGAACATCAGTTTTGTCTGCATATATTCTTTGTAAATAAGATGCTGCATTTTTTCTAAAAACTTTTTTATCTAATAAACCAAGGTCATGATACATTTGACCATACATGTTGATAGTTTTTCTAGCTTCTTCTGAAAGCTCTTTAATTTTTTTTGATTTTACATTTACAACATCTTCACCTTCTAAAATATTATAAAGTATTTTTCTTTCATCAACAGTTAGTATCTTCGCTTTTTGCACTAAATCATTAAATTGTGATGCTATCATACCACCTAAACCCTGTGCCTGTTGTCTTAGTGCAGTATATTCTCTAGGTAAATTATATTTATCTATAAATCCTCTAGCCAAAAACTCAGTTAATGACATATGAAATTCTTTTCCTTGTTCTTCAGCAGTTCCTTTTCCAAATTTTCTAGGAATAGTCGTTCTCTTTAATAATTTAAAACCACCAAATCCAAATATAGCTCCTGTAAATGCTCTTCCTAATCTAGAGCTAAATGGGTCTGTAAAACTTACCATTGGAAGTTCTTCATCCATGTTAAATCCATATAGACCACCCGCTACTGCTGATGTAGCCTCTCCACTTTTTGATAGTTTACTAAATGTTGGTCTTCCTATTTTTTCTTCATAAGGTTTAAATATATATTTATTAGCAA
>FUFK010071843.1_pt1 | contig 10346 bp, 9 predicted proteins | sample 1021851 | NCBI WGS metagenome assembly FUFK01 (sample SAMEA51879418, study PRJEB19060) | metagenome
TAAAAACAACAATTGGGAATAATGTTTTAATTGGCTCTATCTCAGAATATGTAACCTCAATAAAGGAATAACCATCTTCTATAGATGGACCAATGCTAAAAATTTGTCCTGTTTTATTATCAAAACAAACATATTGTTGTGTATGAACCTTTACGTGTTTCATAATACCTTGCTTTCAAACTTAGAAATATTTTCTTCACAAAATTTATTTTCCGTGTAATGAAAAATATCTTTTTGTGTGTAGTTGCCTATTTTCAGCTGTAAATTATCTGTAAAATAAAAAGGAATCATTGACATCCAGTCTTCGTTAGGATTATGCCATTCTTGCACTTTACTTTTCATATGCACAAAATTTAATGCAGGATGTGTGTAATTTTCAATGTTCTCATCTATCACTGTAATAGCATGATTCAAATCCATGCTTGACAGTTGCCATTTTTGTCCTTTTGCATTTATAGTTTCAGGTTTGTGTTTTTTGACATATATTTCATAAAATTTTTCGTACTCTTTACATACTTGTTCTAACTTTTGATAATACTTGTATCCTACGTCATTCTTTTTAAAGTAATGATATGCACAATACAATAAAGGAAGATTATTTTTTGTAAACGCTTTTCTATAATAATCGCTTGTTACTAAATTGTTTCTATATGTGTAAACATTTTTTGTAAAACAAACATCATAATTTTTAAGATATTCCCACCAACGGCTTACATCATTTAAGAAAATCATATCTGTATCTAATACAACAGTTTCTTCGTATGGTGTTAGGTGAAATACTTTCCAACGATGTTCGGTCCAGTAAAAAGTATTATCATCTCTCCAAGGTACATTGAAAATATGATCAAAAAGTCCTTTATACTTGCTTGGAATAGTGTCATCAGTTACTATGCTAACATTAGATATTTCTTGTGTTGCTTTAAGGCTCATAGCACACATACATGCTTGTTGCACATAGTTCTTACCTCTAGCAAACATCATATATCCTTTCATGATATGATCCTTTCGAGACTGAACTTGTTCATTACATGCACATTTGATTTTCTTGTTGAAGCTAAAGTATATTCACCTGAATAATTTTCCTTTTCAACTAAAAATTTCATGTCATCTTTGTCCATACTAACAACATGATCTCTATCAAGAGTGTAATACATAGTTCCTGGAAGTTCTTTTGCCCAGTCACTTTCTGTAAAACCATTCATAATATGAATAGCAATGCTGAACACATGATCATTTCTAAAATTTTTACTTCCTAAATTGTAAATTTTGCTGTAATGTAACCAATTTTCTTTTAAATTTTTTAGTAAATTAAAGAATAATTTTGTTTCTTTAGTCTTTCTAAAGAAAAAACATGTAGCCCAATAAAATTTTATGCCTGTATCATTAATATATGTAAATTCCGGATAACATCTCCAAGGACACAAGTCAACAGCTTTCTGATAAATTTGAAAATCAGGTAGTAGATTAAAAGCATTTAACAATTTATCATTGCAGACAACAAAATCCGTGTCCATAACCATTGTGTTTTCATAAGGACTTAGATCAAAACTATTAATTCTTCCTGCATTTTTAAAATATAAACGCTTGTACGTAAGCGATCCATCATAATATCGTTTTTGATTTTCGTTATTATCTTCTACTTCTATTATTTTATCAAAAATAGCAAGATCTTTTTTGTATACATGTTCAAGATCTCTTTTACTTGACGTGACTAATGACGTAGGGAGATTAAAATGTTTTTTTATTCTAGTTGCAAGGAATATTGCTTGTTTTAAATAGTCAATTTTTCCATTATTATTTGCAAAGCATAAAACTCCATTAGACATCAACTAAACTTTCCACACTTCTTTTGTCTACCATCTTCTTATACTTTTCTAAATACTTGTAAGATTCTTCTACATATTGAATCTTCATGTCTTCCATGAATTTTGAAAGGTCATCAATTAGAATAGGATTTTCATTATCATCTATCACTACACTTTTGTCTACTCCAAGGCTATGTAGATTACAGATGAATGAAAAGAATTCTTTGGTAATGGTAAACTTTCCACCATTCTGATACATTGTTAAACTTTCAAGGTATTCTTCTTTTAGAATCCTTTTTTGATTGTTTAAGGTAACCATGTAATTGGAAAATTCTAGTGCTTTTTCCAAAGACTCGTCCATAATTATACTCCTATATAATAGTAAGTATATTTAACCTTATAAATTGTCGGTGGTTGCGAAAGCTGGTGCCCCAATATTAACTGAATTTGAATTATTTGGGCGATTTAATTGAACTGTGCTTGTGGTTGTGGCTGTTACAGCTTCATCAAAGTTTGGATTTGGTCCTTTGTCTTCATTGAATGTAATTCTAAAAGTTAACACAGCGCCATTCTTCTGACCTTCAATTAGATAATCATTGGCTCCGTATGCACTTGCAGTTTTATTGAAAAGTGTAACATAGCTTGTAGGTAAATTTACATAACCGTATGATGTTCCTGTTGAGCCGTTACTTGTATTATCTCTATCAAATACNACAGTACCAACTGATGTCATCAAGTTTCTCCAGTCATTGTTGATTGTTGAACTACCAGGACCAATTGTACCGCTGAAATTGATTGTTCCGCCTGCATTGAAAAACACACGCATGTGATCTGCACCACTTATTGTTGTTACTGTACCATCTCCGTTTGTAACAGAGTATCCTCCAAAAGTTACAGTTACTATATGGTTTATATCTGTAGACCAATTTGCAGTTCTAACACTTGATGTACCTGCTTGTAAACCTAATTGAGACGAATCAGCTAGTAATCTTGATGATTGACAAGTTACGCTTAATGTTTCGTATTGTACATAACCTTTTTTGGTTACTGTATTAGAATCTTCTATTGTATCTCCTATCAAAGGTTCTACAATTTCTGTTGGTGTGGTTCCTGTTTGATGCACTCTACATTTTACCATGTCAGAATATAAATCTTCCATGTCTGNNGCNGTNACAGTNNNNCCNGCGGNTANAGTTNNACTNGNNACTGCTTGTCCNTAACCTTCATCACCTGNNCCTANNCCTAANANTNCNGCNATNCNNGCNCGTATNATGTTATANCNNGCCGCTGTAATTNTATCNCCTACTGCCATAATACTTCCTTATACTTTATAACTTTAAAATACACTCAACTAATGTTTCTTCGTGCCTGTCGTTATCTTCTAATGCAATACCAACCCTTTGGCCTTCACCATCAACACTTGCTGTACCATTCTTAGCTACAAATACTGTTTCGCCTTTTTTAACAGGCCCAGTAATTCTAACCGGTACTCTTCCTACAAGTGCAATAGCTTGTCCTTCTGATTCAGCATTCATTAAATATGCAGGCTTTGTACTTATCACGCCTATACATATATCACTATCTGCTTTGTCAATTGCTGTAGCTTCTTTGTCTCCACCTATTGCCATACATGTACCAACAGGATATGATTGATCTGTGTCGTACATTTCTGCCAAGTCAGCATATTTGGCTGATGTAGATATACCATTGAACGTATTCGCGGCTAAATTACCGCTTGAATCTCTTACTGCAACAGTATTGTTTGTTGCATTTACATCACCTGTTCTATAGTTTGAACCAACCTGTAAGTTTACAGCGTTTGTTGCCAACCCATTGAATGATGTTGCGTAAATATTTCTCCATTTGTAATTGACATCTCCAATATCAAATGTATTTGTTACTGTTGGTATTAGTCCAACAGCCTGTATTTCAAACACTTCAGTAGCTACACCGCCAGATGATTGTACTTTAAATCTTATTTTTTGTCCTGTGGTGTTTTGTATTACACCTTCGTTACCTGTACCTGTACTATCGATAAAGATTTTTAAATCATTTGCATTACCTACTGTGTATCCGTCATCACCAAAACGCACAACGCTTGTGAAATTTGCGTTACCAGCCAGTGCATAAGCATTGGCAGGTTGTCCGTTTAATCTTTCAGAGTTTGTAGCTGTGCCGTAAAATCTATGGGCACTAGAAGTAATACCGTTTGATCCTGATCCTGTATTCCTTAAAGTAACACCTTGCCTGATTGTATCAAATCCTGATATAGTATTACTTGTATCTGTTGCATCAATCGTAAATTCTGCACTGCTTATAACAAAAATTACAGCATCTTCAACTGTACCTTTGATAATCGTTCTGTTTAGACCACCAGTATCGCGTACCTGCCCGGTAACCATTGCAGAAACTGTATCACCTATACTCTGTGGACCGATTAGGACAAATCCACCTGCTGAGTCTTGTGCATATAATTGGTTGTTAGTTGTATCCCACCAAAAGTCTCCAGTTGTTAATCCAACTGGTTGAGTAGTTGATACTTCAGCACCACCTGTTGTTCGGAATTTAGTTCCGTCGTAAAATTTTAATTTTTTAACTGCACTATCAAACCAAATTTGTCCTGATAAAGGACTTGCAGGCTGATTAGCACTTGAAAAGTTTTCTAGCAAATGCACAAAGTTTTCGTTCTGTATTTCACCGTAACCAGCGTAGTTTTTACCCACTAATTTGAGCGTTGTACTCTGATCAATGGTACCGTCTTCTACAGAAGTTAACTGTGTACCGTTTGTTAAGTTTATTATGTACGCCATTTATTAACCCCTAATCATGTGTTACATGTATTTATATTAAATTGCCCGGAGTTAAGTCTTGCACATACTCCCAGGATCCATTGTTTACTCTAAATAATTTAAGTGATCTTGCCACTGTTGACGTAATTGCACCCGTTACATTGTTAAATGTTGCGTCTCCAATTACAGAAGCTGAACCGTCATCATTACCACTTCCATCTAATTTTTGCACTGTTTCTAAACTTTTGTTGAAACTTGAATTCAAGTTCGCGGCTTCAAGAGTAGCAGTTGCACCCACAGTTGATGTACAATGCACTCTTGCTTCAGTACCATCTCTTTTTACAGTTGCAGGAGCAATATCGTTTATAATTGTTGCAATATTGGTGTTTAGTGTACCTCCTGCACCCAATCCCGTAATATCTAATGTCAAAGGAATAACTTCTAAATCAATACTGCTATCTACATAGGCCTTTGTAGCAACGTCTTGTGCCAATACAGGATCTTGGACGTTTCTAATCTTACGTGATGTATTTAGGCTTATATCGCCAGCTAAATCTAGTAATAAACCATTGCTACCTGAACTAGTACCAGTTGCAATAGTAATACCACTAAAGCTCATGTTTCCTATATTTGCTGATGTTAAGTTACCAATTGAAGTAATACCCGGAGCACTTGTACCGTCAATAAGATCAACGCCATTGTATTTTAATTTTGCAGTACCTGTCATGTTCAAACTTACGTTTGTTGTCCAGGCGTTTGTTGAGTTTCTCCAAATAAATTCTTTGTTGCCGCCACTGGATTGTACAACAATACCTGCTTCGTCAACCTGTGAATCATCTAAAATTGTGCTATCTTCACCTCTAGCTAATTCAATTTGTTTGTCTTTTACACGCAAAGTATCAACGTCTATGTTTGTTTGCGTACCGCTCACTACGAGATTACCACTGATCCTAACATCACCACCTACATCTAAAGTGGCTTGTGGATCATCGTTGTAAATTCCTACATTGCTAGTTGCAGACTTAATAGTAACAGCATCTCTCTTACCAAGACTTGTTGTCATTCTAATTATGTAATTTTCGCCTGATACGTTGTTTTCGCTTACAACTCCGAGATTTGTTACTTTAATAACATTGTTGTCTGTAAGACCTATTGTTATCCCGTTATTATTTCTAACTGATAATGCACCACTTGTGGAGTCATCTGAATCACTTGCTAAAAACTGTGCGGCTGTTCTAATAACACCTTGGGCATCTACAAGTGAATTTGTTCTAGTGGCTGTACCAGCAAACACAAAATCTGCGTCGACAACATTAAAGCCTTTTGCAACATCACCAGTAAAACTAGGAATAGTATCTATATTTTGTGGAGTAAATGCAATCTTGCTCCAAAGTCCTACAAGTGTTCCTCCAACCCAATACTTAACAATAGTTCTGCTTGTGCCTGTGTTATCAAGCACAGTAACAACCTGTGGCCCTGAACGTCCTTGGAAAGCATTGTATATAGGACCTGCAAGTTCTAAATCTGTTCCATCAAAAAAGTATAATTGATTTGATTCATTATTAATCCACATATCACCTGCAACCATGTCAGGTCTAGTAGGTTGTACAATAGGACCTCCGCCTGTAGTCCAGGCAGTCCCTGTATAAACTTTGATTCTTGATGAAGCAGTATCCCACCAAATTTGTCCTGCTAAAGGATTTGTTGGAGCTGATGAATTAGCAAAATTTTCTAAAACTTTTACAAAGTTTTCATTTATGGATTCACCAAACCCTGAATAATTTTTTCCTATTAAAGTTATATCAGTAGAAGTTGTGTCTATTTGACCGTCTGCAAGATTGACTAAAAGTGCTCCACTTGTTTTATTAATTTGATATGCCATTAGCCCCCAACTCCTGTGTAAATTATATAGTTAATTGACAAGAACGGATTCATTAAATTTAATGGCGTACCTAATTCTGTAATGTCAAATGTTTCATATTGTTCAACACCCGTTTGTTGATTATACTGAATATTTCTTCTGTTAAGCACACCTCCTGATGAAGTTCTTGCCTGTCCTGCGTTAGTACCTGTAGGAGCATCATATTGTATAGTGTCAGCATCTTGTGGNNNNCCACTNTCATCTAAGTATAACATAAAACTGAGCACCTTTAGGTGATCTTAAATCGTGTTCGTGTTCAGGTAAGTTTTTAACATCAATTACTCTATCTTCAAAACCAGAACCTAATCCTACAGTGTCTGCGTTTACATCTGTAACTCTGTTTGCACTTGTTCCGCCCATGTTATCTGCACCAAGTGGAAATCTACCTCTTAGATCTGGTAAACCAAATCTACCCGAAGTTACCTGGCTTTGATCTTTAAATTGATATTGTATTGTATTGAAAAGTGTAAGATAATTTGCAATCAATACTTCACTTCCGTCACACAATAACCAACCTCCTGGGATAGTTAATCCACCAAATGGCACAATAGTACCAATTGGTATAGTTGGCACTGAGCTTACTAATGCTTGTTGAGAAATTTTAAACACACCTGTGTCATCACCAGATATTCTATTAAGAATGATTTCATCATCGTTATTAGGAGTTGTAACTAACGTTTTATTTGCAATAAACGTATTGCTTATGGCAGTATTAAATATTTTTGTTGTTCCACCAGTTTGCCCATCAAAGGTAATCTGATTAGAACTTACATCACCTGACAATTCAAATGTGCTTGAACTAGTTAATTTATTAGCGTTTGCGGCACCACCTGTGACTGTACCTGTAACATTTCCTATTAAGTTTCCTCTAAATTCTACAGAATTAACGCTCGACCATCTATTTTCTGCTGTACCTAAGTTATATGTTTGTGTTGCACTTGGAAGTATAGTTCCAGTTGTGCTAGTTCCAGCAACATTAAAATCTGTACCTACCCAGAGTTTTTTAGCAATACCAACACCGCCGGAAATTTTGACAGCACCTGTGCCTATACTTGCACTATCTGTTGTACCTTGGACAATAAGATTATTACTTGTTTGTATCGATCCTGAAACGTCTAGTGCTTCAGCAGGTGACAAAGTATTGATGCCAACCTTTTCTGTAGAGTCAATTCTAATTACGTTTGCTTGTGTACCCAAATTATTGACTTTGAAATCAATTGGTGCACCTGAAGTTAAGTTTGTTATAACACCTGACGTCCCTTGAACATCAAAAGTTACAATAGCATCTTGACCTACTTGTATACCTTTGTTGTTACTAATAACAATTTGTTCATTTGATGTACTTGTTACATCAGCTCTTAAAAATTGATTAGCCGCGACCGTTACTCCACTTACAAGTAAGTTTTCAGCTTTTTCACTTGTGCCATAAAATTTACCTACACCTGTTCCTCCAATATCAATTGAAGATAAATTTATTCCTGGTTTAATAGTTGTAAATCCTACAATAGTTGTCTTCGGTTGAAACTCTTTTGTAGAATAAATTGCAACAGGATTACCTGCTACTTCTACTTGTAGTATTGTATAATTAATTTCATCTTTACCTGTAACTACAACCGGCTTTGATCCTGTAAGTAAACCATCACTATATTCTGGACCAACCAGTGTCCAACCTGATCCTGTAAAAATATATAATTGATTATTATCAGTATCTGACCAAAGATCACCTGTCAAGGCGTTTGCTACATCTGGTGCAGTATTTCCTTTTTTCAATCCACTAGCATTTATCCAGCCAGTGCCGTCATATAACTTTAAAGTGTTTACTCCTGTTGAACTATCGTACCATAGCTGTCCTTGAATAGGATTTCTAGGAGCACTTGTATTTGCAAAATTTTCTAGTAAATGCAAGAAGCTTTCTGCGATAACTGAACCATAACTTGTCGTGTTACGTCCTGGAATGTCCAAGCTAGTCGCCTGATTAATTGTACTATCTTCAATTGAAATAGTTCCTTTGTTGCTGTCGGAGTAATTAATCGTGTAAGCCATTATTCATTCATTCCTGAAAGACTCTGTACTCTAACTGTATAGTCTATCTGTACAAGTCTGTTTAAACTTTTCTGTACCGGGTGGAAAATAACATGCGTAAGTAATCTACCTTGTCCGGAAGGACTATAACTCACAAGTCCTAGTTCATCAAAAACATATAAGCTATCTGCATTAGTGGCATTATCTATAGCATCTTGTCCTGTTGGTTCTCCGTAATCCAACAAGCATGATACAAGAATGTCTGTGTAATTTGTACCGCTTACGTGTCTTGATTCTATCTTATTACGAGCAGGGTCTGTGTTATTAACACTTCGATCATCTACTACTTTAATAAATGTTTGATTGTACAAACTTGCATTTGTACCTGTAGAGTTTGGAGTCAAGTATGTAATGATTCCTGTTGGATCAATACTTGTACCCCCATTACCAAAGGCCATTTGGTATACAAAGCCTTCTCCTGCGTTAGCTAAACTTTCTGCTAAAGAAATACTCATATTTTCATAATGAATAGCATTTCTTTTGTTTACAATGATTTCGCCACTTACAGGGTCAGAGATTTTGATATGTCCTTGCAGTAATACTCCATTTTGCTCTTTTAAGTTGTCTATCATATCATTTTCCTATACTGTATTTATTTGGGTAGCTCCACCTTTTCGGCCTTAAAGAAACGTGCTACCAAACTTTCCGCATCATTAAGTGAAACACCCGGATCAGCCCAACGCTTACCTTGACGTCTAATTACCTGTATTTTTGCATTGTTTACAGGAGTATTTAACAAAGTTACATATGGTGTGGTCCCTGTCACTGAAAATTCTGCTGGTGCAGTTATATCAGCTTCTGGTGAATCTTGGTCTTTTGTAGGATCAAANACTTGAATTGCATTTTTCCTTAGTCTTTTTCCGGCAACAAACACTTCAAATTCATTAACACTTGTCGGCGTAAAGCCTAATTCAAATACTGTTGTTGAATTATCACCTATAAAGTTTTCAACTATTGTGCTATCTACATAAGGAGCAGTTTGCTGAATACCTTGATTCAACACATCACTACCTGCTTTATGTACTAAAGGAACACCTGTACCTAGTGTGCCTCTTTGAATTTGCTTCAATACATTACCTTGTTTGATCAAAAATTCTATTCTTTCTCCATTAATAAACACAATACCTGGAATTCTACTAGTTTTATCAGGAGCACTTATTGAACTTGCATCATCTACGTATATTTCTTTGTCTGTAATACCAAAGTCTTTTACAAGCTTCATACTAGCAACATCACCAAGCCTCTTGTAAATATTTCTGTTTAAAATATCTTTAAACTGGCTGAATCCAAATTTTATTTCTGTTGGACCTTGTGAACTAAACTGTATTAACTCAACTACATCATTATCATTTAAAATACCATCATATTTTATAAATTTTTTGTCATCTGTTAAGTAATAATCTACGCTAGGAGTTTGCAATATGCCATTTATAGTTAACCAAACAAATTGTGCATCAATGGCTGGATATCTCAATTCAATTAAACCAGCTTTCAAATGATTGTATTGTATATGATCTTCAGATCCTATAGCGAGTGTAGACCTTGCTACAACATCATAATTAATTCTTTCAAAATCTTGTATGTCATGTTTATTAAATGTAAACACTGTCAACTTCTCTCCGATACCAGGAGCTACATTTAACTGTAAATCAGCTCCACTATCTACCCATTGATTTTGATTATCTATTACTTGTATGCTTCCAAAAGCATACTCACCATCTGTCCGTATATAAACTTCTAGAATGTCTC
>FUFK010064595.1_pt1 | contig 10344 bp, 19 predicted proteins | sample 1021851 | NCBI WGS metagenome assembly FUFK01 (sample SAMEA51879418, study PRJEB19060) | metagenome
TATTAAATCTTTTTTTATCTATTCTAGTAAATTTCATTTATTTTCATTTATTTTAAATTTTACATAATTTGTTAGATTTTTAACTAAATATTTAAAATCATCTTCATTACTGAAATGAGATGAAAATTCATCTAAGTTAAAATCGTCTAATAAACTTTCAATATCTTTTTTAATTTCATTCATTATTCTTCTATATTAAAATAATTAGTTTGATTTTGTAATTCTAATTTAATTTCCGCACTTTTAATTAAATCATCTAATTTCATTTTTATATTTATTAACATAAAATAATCAGTTTCAACATTTTGTTTTAAACTTTTTGATTTTTGTATTTTTCTTAATAATTTAATTAAGTCATTTTTAACATAATTAAACTCTGGTTTTTTATATTTAAATTTATTCATATTTTAACAATTTTTATTTTCAAAATTTTGTAGATGTTTAAATCTATCACATTCTTTTTCTATCATAACTCTTACATTATATGGAAATTTACAATCACAATTCTCATAAACTTCAACTTTTTTATTTATTTGATATAAAAATTTCATTTGAAATTTATAATCATTATATTTTTTATTTAATTTTCTACTTACTCTTACGTAACCACTTTCATAAATAACTCCAATTCTATTATCTTTTAATCTATATACTTTAGAATTATTTTTCGTAACATGTATTAATTTCATATTTTTATTTTTTATTTATTACTTGAATTATTAAATCAGTTTGTAAATCTTCTATATATTCATTTTCTTCTAAATCACATTCATATTTTACAAATTCATTTACTTTTCTATAAAATTCTTCTTCATTTTTATTTTTTAAATCTTTAAAATAATTTAAAGTTTCTTCATTCCAATAAAATTTATTTTTATATTTATTCATATTTTTTTATTTTTCATNTNTTATATTTTAATTTTTTTTTTAATATAATATATTTTTATTTATATTTTTTATATTTATAAAACTTAAACCTTTATAATTAAATTCTACTATATTATTATCTTTTATATAATTTTTAATTTTAAATAAATCATTTATTTTAAAACCTATATATTTTTTATTATTTATTTTTAATTTTTTAGTATTTAAAATTTTTGTTGTATAATGTTTAGTATATAATTTTTGCATATTATTATTTTTTATTTAAATTTTATATTTTTTTATTTTTATTTTTAAATATTTATTTTTTATTTTTTATATTTAATTTATATTATTATCAATTTTAATTATAGTTTGTAACGTATTTTTTTAAATAAATATATATGACAACATGTCATAATTATTATGACAATTAGTCAAAAGTATACTTTTTGAATTATTTATGTAATATATAATATATAATTGAATTATTATTAATAAAATGTACTATTTATTATTAATATAATAATTTATTAAAAACATATATAGAGGAATTGTCATATATTCAATAAATTCTAAATATAAATAAATATAATTCAATAAATAAATATATATATTAAATATAAAGCAAAAAAACTATATAATATAATATATTTATTGCTAATAATATAATTTTAAGCATGTTTATTGCCAATAATGCAGCAAATATATATAAAATATAAGTTTTATTGCAATATATATAAAAAATAGGTGCTTATGTTGAATATATTGACTTTTTTTATAGCTTTTGTTGCAATATATATAATACAACCCATTACTTCTATATATAAAATACTAATTATAACCTTAAAACCTAATAAAATGACATATTTTTATTACCAAACTAACCGTTATGGACAGCAAAACCATAACCAAGAACAATTAGAAGAACTAAAGAAACAGTATATGCACATCGCTGACAAGAAAAACTGGCGGATAATTGAGCTGCCCAATGGATATTACCAGGCTGAGTACAAAAATCTGGAAAATGAAAAGCATTGGGTAGACGTCACCCGCAGGGAAACCATCGAGGGTGCAGAAAGAGCGATCGACTCTTCAATCGATCATTATAAAAAGAAGCTTAGGGTCTTTGAAGGTCCTAAGGTAGTTAAAACATTTAAATAACCAAGCACTATGGCAAGTACAGGACGCCCGAAGGCACTCAACGCAATCCAAAGCCCTTTTCCCAAAAAAGACTATTGTTACCGCAAAGTCAAGAGGCAGTATAAAGTTTTCCCCTCAGCGTATGCTTCGGGCGCCATTGCCAAGTGTAGAAAGAAAAGAGCTAGAGGATGAGTATGCCAAAGAACGGAGTAGCAAAGGAAATACGCTCGTACGCGGGTAGTTTATTCATATTTTTATTCGTTATAGGTATTATAGTAACACTGTTGCAATTTCCNGTGTTAGATTCNAANAAAGAGGTTGTAATGATGTTAATAGGTACAATAGCAGCATCGATACCGGTTATCATATCCAGTATTACTGGTACAAAACCGGACGACGTCAATGCGCTTAAAGGTACTATAGAAAAGAAAGAACATCAAATAGAGCTGCTTGTAGGTGAGAAAGACCGCTTAGAAAGAATGGTTATAAACCTACAAAAGCAAATGTTAGAAAACCAAGACGATGTTATGGATAAGATTATCTTAAAAGCAGCTATGGATTTCGACGATAGAAAATCTAGCTGTTCTTGTAAAGATAAATAATATGAGTTTCATAAAATTAATTATTACACTTAGATATATAATTATAATTATACTATCCTGTTTAGTGTCTTTATTTATAAAATAATATGGGTATAAGAAAAACACAAGCTGGACTTAACCTTAAACGTTGGTTTAAAGAAAAATGGACTGACGAGAAAGGTAACCCTTGTGGTTCTAGAAAGAATAAGAANACTAANAAGTGTAGACCATCTAAACGTATATCTAGAAAAACAGTAAAAACCTGGNGTGANATGTCCGCATCGGAAAAAAAGCGGGCNGTNGCTGAAAAGAAACGGGTTGGTATGGGAAGAAANACTTCTCAAATAAGAAGAAGAAAAACAAATGCCAAAAAAAAGAAAAGATCCTAAGGTAGGTACAGGTAAGAAACCGAAAGGCTCTGGTCGCAGACTCTACACAGATGAAAACCCTAAAGATACAGTAGGTATTAAATTTAAGACCCCAGCTGATGCTAGGGCTACAGTGGCTAAGGTAAAACGAATAAATAAGCCTTATGCTAGAAAAATACAAATACTAACTGTAGGAGAACAAAGAGCACGTGTCATGGGTAAAAGACAAGTTGCTTCTATATTTAAAAAAGGTAAAGAACAAATACGTAAAGCTCATGGACGCAAAGATAAGAAAAGTAGTAAGTCAACTTAAAAAGGCTTCACAAGCACACGCTAGACAAGCAGCTATGCTTGAAAAAATGATTAAATCAAACGGTAAAACAAAAAAGAAATAATATGGGAAAACCAGGACCGAAGGCTTATTCTATAATTAATGACCTTCTAAAAAAAGCAAAGGGCAATTCACCTTTAAAACAACAAAAGTTAATGAAGGATCCACTGATGAAAAATAAAATGTATAAATCTTATTAATCATGCCAGGTAAAGATAAAAACAGAGGCTCTAAAAGATTCATGAACGCTATTAAACAAGGTCAAGAATTTTCTGCAAGTATGAAAGCAGGTAGAGAATCGAATGTAGAACGTAGGCCTAATATGACTTCTAACTTTACAAAAATACCTGATCCTAAAAAGGTTGCTAGCCAAGGTATTGGTGGTATGATAGGCACTGTTTCGCCTATGGCTTTTAGAATGCCGCCATTTCCAAAATTATCTAAAGGGCAAGAGAAGTTAGATATGGATGGAGACGGACAAATTGATGGTGAAGATTTAGCAAAACTACGAGAGAAGGGTGTAACTAGGTATAAAGAAGATGAAAATACTGGTATGCTTAAAAGAGAAACATTATTACCTAGAAATAAAATGGGTAGTATAGCTCTTAAAGTAGATCCTATGCCTATGGCTTATAAGCATAAAGTAGTTAAAAAAACAGGTGTAGCTAAAGTAATGCCTTTTACAGAAAGAAATGCCTTATAAAAGTAATGCACAGCGTAAAGCTGTGTGGGCTAGTCGTAACGAGCAGGCTGAAAAAAAGAAACGTAAAAGAAAACGTAAAAAGAAGAAGTAATGGCTTATAAACTCAGCAAGAGTGGTAAAGCAAAGAAAAAGAAAAGAGATCTTAAATTTGCTAAAACCACAAGAAGAACCAGAATGAAAGCTGAGAATCAAAAAAAGCGCAGAGCTGCTAAAAAGAAGGGTATAAATATAAAAGGTAAGGATTACGACCATACTAAAAAAAAATTTGTATCTATTAAAAANAATAGAGGCGGTTTTGGTAAAGGAACTAAATAATATGAAAGTATTACCAGTAACACATAAGCACTCCACTTGTGGAAGACCAGATATGAAATTACAGGGTGGTTTGCTTCAAAGAAAAAGAAAAAAAGCTCCTTCTCGTAAAAAGTCTTTAGGTTATTACAATAAAGCTAATAAAACTGGCACCGGCGCTAAAGCAGGTGGTGGTATGAGTAAAAAAGGAGTTGCAAAGTACAGAAGGGATAATCCTGGAAGTAAACTTAAAACAGCAGTAACAACTCCACCTTCAAAACTAAAGAAAGGAAGTAAAGCTGCAAGAAGAAGAAAAGCATTCTGTGCCCGGTCACGTAGCTGGAAATCAGAAAGAGGTAGAGCCGCTAGAAGAAGGTGGAACTGCTAAAATAAAATATTATAATTTAATCAAATCAAATGGGAGTACAATTCGGTGGGCCTAAAATAGTTAAGGCCCTTAGTTTTAAAAAAGAAGCCAAAGATGGCCTTATTAAAGGTATTAAAAAGCTATCAGATGCAGTGTCAGTAACACTTGGTGCATCTGGTAGAACAGTAGTTTTAGAAGATGACTTTGGCAATCCTCACGTAACAAAAGACGGTGTTACAGTAGCAAATTATGTAAACCTAGAAGATCCACTGGAAAACCTAGGCGCTACTATGCTAAAGCAAGCCGCAAAACAAACAGCAACAAAAGCAGGCGACGGTACAACAACATCCACAGTNCTAGCTGAAAACATAATGAAAAGTTACTTTAATTTAAAAGGAGAAGACTTTTCGTTTAGAGATATTAAAAGCGGTATAGATAAGTTTGTAAAAAAAGTCGTAGAGTTTTTAGATAAAAAAGCATCACCGGTAGATGAAAAGATGTTAAATCATGTATCTACCATTTCTTGTAACAATGACAAAGAGCTTGGAAATTTTATAGCGGACGCGTTTAAACTAGCAGGTGAAAACGGTGTAGTAACAATGGAAACATCACCAACAAATGAAACCTATATAGANTCAGTAAACGGTACACATATAAAGTCAATAAGTAAAAGTATACACTTTTATACTAATAGAGAAAAAGAAGTGTCGGAGCTTGATAAGCCATTAATATTNTTATGTGCTTCTGATATAGATAATATCCGACGTATTCAAACAATCTTAGAGTTCGCGATTAAGTCCAACCAGTCGTTGTTACTCATTGCTCCTTGCGATCAGCAAATCATTTCAGCATTAGCTATGAATTTCGTAAAGGGCAATATACGTTGCAATGTTATCGATCCACCATCTTTCGGACTTAAAAGAAAGGATATACTAGATGACATTGCCCTTTTAACGGGTGCAACTGTTATAGATGAAAATCTAGGTGACTCACTAGATAATATTACATCTGATGTGCTCGGTAATGCATCAAAAGCTATAATTGATACAGATGGTACAACTATAGCTATAGATGAGATTCCAGAAGGNGTNAAAGAAAGAGTTGNGTATCTTCAAAAACAATTAGATGAAGAAGAACATCATATAATGAGACCACATTTAGAATATAGATTATCTATATTAAATGGCGGTGTTTCAATGGTTTATGTTGGAGGAGATACCGAAGTGGAAGTATCAGAAAAAAAAGATAGAGTTGACGATGCAATTCATGCCGTTAGAGCTGCAAAAAAAGAAGGTATACTACCGGGGGGTGGTGTAGCACTAGTAGCAGCATCAAATATGAATTGGGAGTTAACACTTAATCAAGGTGAATTAAAAGGTGTTGATATAATGAAAGAGGCACTGCTGTCACCATATAATACGATACTAAGCAATGCAGGATTAAATCCTGAAGATTTTAAAGGTATATCATTTAAAAAAGGCNTTGACGTAATAGACGGAAGNGTAAAAGATATGATAAAAGCCGGTATAGTNGATCCACTGCTTGTAACTAAATCAGCACTGTTAAATGCTGTGTCGGTTGCAACTACTATACTTTCAACCGATTGTGTAATTTCAAATGTTAGAGATTATGAAAGCGATAGGTAAGTATATAGTAATATCTGAAATAAAAGAAGATATAAAGAAAACAGAAGGTGGATTACTTCTTGCTGAAAACCACAGAGAAGATATAAGATACAGAACTGCTACAGTGGTATCAATTGGTACACATGTAGAAGGCGTAAAGAACGGCGACAAAATTTATTATGATAGAGTCGCAGGACACAATATAGAAATAGATAACAATATATTTAAAGTAATACAAGAACAAGACGTAATAATAGTATTGTAATGGATCGCTCAGATTTTATACAAAGAGGAGAGATTAAAGTTGATTTTTTAAAATACTATAGATTAGTTTCCAGATGGGCATGTAAACAATACGATTTAAACATTGCTGATCTGGAATTGCTATTTTACCTCGATCCTATTAAATATTTTACAATAGACGATTTTAAAAGCGGAACCTTGTATTACAGTTGGGATAAAACTAGATTTTACAGATTGCAAAGAAATGATTGGATTAAAAAAATTCATAAAGGTAACGGTAGACTAGGNGATCATAACAAATACNCTGTTTCAGCAAANGGGAAAAGATTAATAGCTAGAGTATACAGAATACTAATAGATAAAGAAAGTTTGCCTGAATCATCGCGAAGAAACAGAATAATGAAAAGAGAAACATATATAGATAAAGTCTATTCGCAAGCAATAAGTAAATTTAACAAAAAAGATTTATAATGGCTAAAATATCATCATTTCCACAAGACACAACCGTCGAGGCTGGAGATAAACTATTAGGAACAGATGTTTCGGGTGCTACAAAAAACTTTAGTATTACATCAATTGTACAATCAACACCATTTGCAAGTCACGGGGGAACTACAACACATACACAGGGTTCAGCATCATCTACATGGACAGTAACTCATAATTTAAATAAATTTCCATCTGTTACAATAGTAGATTCCAATGAAGAACAAATATTTGGAGTCGTTGATTATCAAAGTGCTAATACAATAGTATTAACATTTTCAGCCGCAATATCAGGGAAAGCATATTTAAACTAACAAAAAATGGCAATAAAACATTTAGCAAATCTCGATTTAAATAACAACGAAATAAAAAACGTCAAAATTGATGTAGTTACTTCAGATCCATCATCAAATTTAGCGGAAGGTAGAATAATTTATAATTCTCAAGAAGATTTAATGAAATTCTACGATGGNNNNGCNTGGGTTAGTATGAAGAATGTTGACACTGATGTNGACGTTAACGTAACTAATTTAAAAGCGAGATTACCACAAATATCAGATAGTTTTACTATAGGTGATGCTACAGATGTAACGGTAACAACATCTGGTGATTTAACTGTAACAGGTGATTTAACTGTAAATGGAACTACGACTACAGTAAATTCTACAACTACAACTGTTGATGATCCTATATTTACAGTAGGAGGTGATTCAGCACCTGGTTCTGACGACAATAAAGATAGAGGTATTGAATTTAGATACCACGATGGNTCCCAAGCAAGAATTGGATTTTTTGGATTTGATGATTCAACAGGCAAATTTACATTTATTCCTAGTGCTACAAATTCTTCAGAAGTATTTTCAGGAANTAAAGGTAATATAGATATAAATAATATAGATCTTGCTGGAAGTATAAAAACTGTTGACGGATCAACCCCAACAGATGGTCAAATATTAATAGGCCATAGCGCTAACCAAGATATGGCATTAGGTACTATTACAGCNGGTACTGGTATTGGNGTTACGAATAGTGCAGGTGGTATAGAAATAAGCTCAAATGGATTAGGCGGTAAATTTGCTGTAAATTTAGATAANGGAGAATCTGCTGTATCNNTATCANGTAATACATTTACAGTTACACATAATTTAGGAACAAGAGATATAATGGTGCAAGTTGTAGAAAGAGTTAGCCCTTATGAAACGGTTCAAGCAGATGTTGCAAGAGCTACAACTAATACTATAACTGTTGAGTTTGCAAGTGCACCAGGAAACACTAACTATAAAGTTCTTATTAGTAAAATAGCATAATAATATATGTCGATTAAATTTAAATCAAACATTGAATCCGAAGGAAAGATAATTCAATCTAAACATCGGGCAATAAAACATACCGACACCGTTCAGACTTTAGAGGTTAAAGTTGTAACTAAAACTGCTGCGCATCCTGAATACCAAACAGCAGGGTCTAGTAATTATGGTTATACTATAGACGGGGTTGAAGGTGCTTATCTTGAATTAACTCCCGGCATTACATATAGATTTGATCAATCAGATGGATCAAACGGTGGAACTGGCACTGGTGGTTCTGCTCATCCATTAGCATTTTATGAAGATGCTGCAAAAACAACAGCTTATAATACACAAGTAACTACAAATGGATCACCTGGAAGTTCAGGTGCATACACACAAATTATTCCAACAACCTCNACTCCCCCAATATTATTTTANCAATGTACCTCNCATGCNCTTATGGGTAGCTATGCAAAATTTGGTACNGGNACAGTAGGAGATACATATTCTATAAATGCTACACAAGATGGTAATAATGTAGATTTAAATTTAGATGCTGCAAGTGGTACAGATTCAACTGTACAATTAACAGCTGGTACAAATATAACACTTACTAGAAACGATGCTCAACAGGTTACAATAGAATCAACCGCTTCTGGAGATACTTACGATTTAAATGCGGTACAAGACGGTAATAATGTAGATATAAATTTAACATCTGGATCTGGTAGTGATAACTCTGTAGTTCAATTAACTGCAGGTACAGGAATAACACTCACTAGAAACAGTGCAGCTGAAGTTACTGTTGCGTCCTCTGCTTCAGGTAGTGCAGGACAAGTAACAACGCAAATAAATATATCAGGGTCTTCACCTACTCAAGCTACAGATGGATCAAGAACTGCATTTACAATATCATCCACTCCTGCTAGCGAAAACAATTTACAAATATATTTAGACGGTGTTTACCAAGCAAAAAACACATTTTCTGTAAGTGGAACAACTGTAACATTAAGTACTGCTCCACCTACCGGGTCTTCACTAGAAATAATACATTTTATTGTAGTAAATGCTAATATATTCTTACAAACACATACTACAGCAAACAATAGTACTACAAGTTTTAATGCAGGTGGTACTATATCATCTGAAAACGATACACAAGTTTATATAGATGGTGTTTATCAAAGTAAAAGTAATTATTCTGTTTCAGGAAGTAATGTAGTTTTAAGTACTGCACCTGCAACGGGTGCTGTTGTTGAAATAGTTAATATAAGAGCTACAGCTGGAGATAACGATAGTGGTTCAGTAGAATGGCAAACCGCAATTAAAACTTCTAATTTTACAGCAGAAGCATCAAAAGGCTATTTTGTAAATACTACATCAGGCACTGTAACAGTTAGTTTACCAGCAGGTAGTGTTGGTGATGAAATACATTTTACAGACTATGCAAGTACATTTGACAGTAATGCAATTATATTTAGCGCAAATGGAAGTGAAAAAATACAAGGCTCTACAGATAATAAAATATGTTCTGCAGAAAATGCTACAGTAAGATTGATATACCAAGATGCTACAAAAGGTTGGACAGCTAGTAATTTATCGCCAGAAGCCACTCCTTATTCTATATCATATTTAGTTGTAGCAGGAGGTGGTGCCTCTGGAGGAGGTAACAATAGTTATGCTAATTCAAACGGCGGCGGTGGCGGCGGAGCCGGTGGTTTAAGAACAAATTATGGTTCTACGTCTGGAGGAGGCAATGCTGCNTCTAACGAAACTGGCGTAACTTTTCAACCAGGCACTAGTTACACTATAACAGTAGGAGCAGGAGGAGCTGTTTCTTCTTTTAAAGGGGATGATGGCGATGATTCCTCTATAGCTGGATCAGATATAACTAATATTGTATCTACCGGCGGTGGCGGTGGTGGTGCAGAACAAGGTGGTGTAGGCCAAGTACAAGGTGGAGATGGTGGCTCAGGTGGGGGTGGTCCTCACAGTAATTTAAATCCTGGATACGGATCTGGAACTACAAACCAAGGATATGATGGTGCAAACG
>FUFK010045050.1_pt1 | contig 10343 bp, 12 predicted proteins | sample 1021851 | NCBI WGS metagenome assembly FUFK01 (sample SAMEA51879418, study PRJEB19060) | metagenome
AGCATATGTAATCAATTCTGCTTTTGTACTTGGAGATGCCATTACCCACTATAATCCCTTCCTAGTTATTTAGGAAGGATCAACGTTTGCGGGTGCTGCGTCAGGTGTTTCTTCTTTAGATTCCAGTAGTCCTAGGGTTTCTAGACCACCTACAAGTTTTAATTTATATTCTTTTGCTTTTGCTAAATTTGTTTCTAACTCTGTTATTTGAGCATCAGTTTTAGTTATTTGCTCTTCAAAGTTTGATTTCAATTGTGCAGGATCCATGTTTAATCACGAATAATAGTGTATACTTTATTTAGCACTGATGTAAATGGTCGAATCTCCTTGACCGAACCTACCTGTTGGTAAAACATTAAATGCTATTGAATATCTGGTTTTGTCAGATTTGTTTTTTAGAATAGAGTGTTGTAATAAACTTGGAAAAATTAAAAGTGTATTGTTTACTGGTTCTACTTTCCAAATGTCAGAGTTAAATGCATTCCATTCATCTGTTTCTAAAGACCAATTTGAAGTAAGTGGTCTGTGAAAACAAATTCCATCAGTGGCATGAGGATAATATACACCACTAATCCAACTATTACAATGTTTATGAATTTGTCCAGATCCTCCATGAGGAGTTAAAGTTGCCCATGAAGTAGTAATTTTAAAAGTTGCTTTACTATGAGTAAGAACTTTTTTGACATATACCTCTAGATTTTTTTCAATTGAATTTTTTAATTCTGAGTACTTTTCTAAAATATAGAGATCTTCAGTGATGTATGATTTTGTAGAATCTTCTTGAGATTGTGCCTGAGAAGTCTCATTAAATTTTTCTAGTTCTAGATTTTTATAAATTTTTTCTCCATCAACGTCTTCCAAAACAGAACTGAATACTGGTAATGGAAACAAAGATAATACGTCAGCATAACTCATGCTAAAATCTCATATTTTTTATTTACTTTTATTCTATCAATAAGTTGTTTATATGTCAAAAGTGGTAATTGTTTTATTGTGTTATGCGTATTAAAGAATGAATCCATACCAACCTCGTAGAATCCAAGTTCTTTTAAAAACTTAAATGAATCTTCTTGTGTTGCATGTTCTAATCCTAACATGGTGTATCCCCACAATTGAGTTCCAGTTCCTCCATATAAAGATGGGAAATCACTTGAAAATAAACCTCTTGACTTTATCAATCCTATAATTTCTTTTGTAAAATCTGTTAGATGTTCTTTTTTTGAAATGTACTTCCAAAATTCTGTATCATTTCTAGAACTACTCCAATGTGCATTTATGTAGTGTTTAAAATTTTCTATTAAATTATCAATAGTTCTGTTGTATGAAGATTTTACATGATCATTAATTGTTCTTTCTTTTGTATCTCTAATATATTTTGTACATAAAGTATCAATTTGTACAACAGTCATGTGAATATTGGTTGCTTGTAATGGTTCTAGAAAATGATATGATAATCCTAGAGATATTACATTGTTATTCCATGATTTTTTTAATTTTCCAGAATCAAATTTGAATGAATTTTTAATCTCTGCGTCTGGATAAATTGAAAGTATCTCTTTTTCTACTTCGTTTTGATCAATAAAACTATCACAATTTACATAACCACATCCATATCTTTCCTGAGTTGGAATCTCCCATGACCATCCAGCACTAAGAGCATTTGCTTTTGTAAGCATATCAACATTACCACCATGATCTCTAGTAAAAGTGGTAACAGAATTCATAGGAAGATTTTCTTTAAATGATACCCAATCAGAGTTGTCAGAAAATATTCTAGCAAATCCTGTGCAATCAACAAAGATGTCTCCCTCTATAATATTATCACTACAAACAATTTTTTCTACATCACCATTTGGTTTTTTAATTATTTCAGAAACAGTATCTGAAATGTAAGATAAATTTTTTGCATTCAATGCCTTCTTTTTTAAATATTTAATTGTAAGTTCATTGTCTAAATGTAAGGCAGTGTCATAATATTTTAATTCTCCAGAAGTTTTATAGAAAGGAGATTTTTTATTTTTCTTCATTAAACCATGGACTGAAGAAGAGTCTAACTCAGAATTTTGAATGTATGAAAAATATAACGCAGAATCAAAAGGATGATCTCTAGTACCAGTTCCATCTATAGGATTAAAATATGTTGATCCTATTTCTTTCCAGTCATTAAATTCAATACCAATTTTTGGTGTTGCTTTTGTCTCTCTTAAAAATTCTTCAATTGGTGTACCAAAATAATCATTTATAACTTGCGTCATAAAAAGACCTGTAGTACCCTCACCTACACCAATGGTTTTAACTTCTGGACTTTCTACAATTACATATTCATGATATGGTTGTCTAAGTGGAAATAATAACGCAGACAACCATCCAGATATTCCACCGCCTACTATTACAATTTTCATAATAAATTATATAACTTCGTTAGATTGATTTAATCTTTCAATATCTTTTTGCATAAGTTCTTCATCAAGTTTTTCTTGTTTTTTAAATTCATCAATATTTCCTTCAAATAATTTACTTCTTGTTTCACCTTCTTCCTCCATCATCTGTACTTCAAGTTCTTCTTGTTGTATTCTTTGACTATCTTCTTCTTTTAATTCTTCTGGTCTAGCACCATTTTCCATAAGTTTATAATCTTTCCACTCTTCTTGTGTCATATTATCCATTCTTTCTTTAGTAGCCCATTGCAGAAAAAGATCTAGATCTTTAGCAGTAGCATTTACTGCAAGAAATGGCATATCTACTCCATCTTCTTGTTCTAGATGTCCTTGAACCATACAAAATAATCCAAACTGTTTTGCCATATGGTAAAACTGAGAGTCATCTACATTAAATTTTTTTCTTTCTTTTATCTTAAATTGGTACAGTAATCTCTCTGCAGTATATTCATCTTTGAGTGTATCTTTTATCCATTTAGCACACTCGCTGACTGCTGCTTGATGATCATCATTCATACTACCGTAATCAAAAAAATCTGTAAATTCCATATTAAAATCAAATGTTATTATTATTTATCAACCCGTATAATAGCGTACTACGACTATTCCTGGTCCTCCGTTACCACCAATTCTACTACCAGAGGATCCATTGTAGCCTCCGCCACCTCCTCCACCACCAGTATTGATTCCACCACTTGGTGCAGTTGATGTGGTTCCAGTACCATTACCTCCACCACCTATACCACCAGTACCAGCGTTACCAGGAGATCGGTTTCCACCTCCACCTCCTCCTGCATAACCAGTTGAAGTTCCAGTGATTGAATTAAAGAAACCATTTCCACCAGGACTTGATTGATAAGGTGCTCTTACATCATCACCTTTATCTCTTGCACCCCCGCCACCAGCTCCTGCATTTCCTCCATAGTTAGAGAAGCATGTTCCACCAGGACTACCAGGTCCTTTACCTCCACCATGATATCCATATGAATTCTGTCCACCTTGAAAATTATTTCCAGTAGGAGAAGCACCAGTTCCAGCTCTGTAATGTTGGTTAGCAGCACCTCCACCAGATCCACCACACATAAAGTCATAAGGACCGTTTCCAGAACCNCCATGAGCACAACCACCGCCACCTCCATCACACCATATAGTACCAAATTTAGAAGGAGTTCCTTTATCACCATATTGTTTAGGAGCGTTCCATCCATTACCACCAGTTCCACCAGCACCAACTTCTACATTATATGTGCCAGGTGTAACTTGATAAAATGGAACGTACTGGTAACCTCCGCCACCACCGCCACCACCAATGACGCCTCCGCCTCCGCCTCCGCCACCAACGACTAAGACGTCAACTAAACCTCCTTGAGTAACTGTAAAACTGTATCCTCCAACTGATGTATATTGATGAATTTTAAATCCACCACTAGTAGAAACAGTACCACCTGTAGCAGCAACAATTCCTGCTTCCGTTTTTGGTTGAACCCAGTTAGATCCATCATAGAATTGGACTGCGTTAACTGTTGTATTAAATACTACTCTACCTTGAATAGCGTCAAGAGCATCTATCTCATTTTGAGTCAATCTAGGAAGATTCATTCTCCCAGACAAATTCATTTTATTTACATTAAGAGTTGACATTACTACTTTCTACTTTCTTGGTTACTATTTATTGCTGACCTTTGTGATTCATTATTTCAACCATACACTGAGTNGCATACTCTCTCCACTCTGNAGAANTCTTATTTTTTAAGCTATTTAAATGATCTCGGTTNCTTTGAATATCNTCTTTATGTTTNANATAATCAGCACCATTTAGATTTGCTTCCATAGAAGAAAGGTTGGTTTCCATTGCTTTTATCCATTCTTTTCCAAGCTCAACACATTTTTGATCATCTTTTTCATCACAGATTTGTTTNAAAAAATTAAAAATAACATCATCAGTNTTAACTGAAGTGTTCATATCTTATTGCTCAATACAGGTACCGATTGAGTCTGGACCACANGTCTTACCATTAGTCCANGTAGCTCCAATNAGATTTGCATTTTCAAAGTTTGCATTAGTANTNTTTGCAGATGTAAAATTTGCTTCCATCAAATTTGCATTTTGAAAATTAGCTTCAATTANAGTTGCNCCCATGAAATCAACTCTAGTTAAGTTTGCATTAGTNAAATTTGTTTTTTCAAAATTTCCACCAATACTAATTGTTTCATAAAGATTAGCTCTAACAAATGTAGATTCTGGAAAAGTTCCAAAGGATAAATTNGAATTCATCATAATACTTTTATCTAAATTTACTTGTACAAAACTTGCAAAAGATAAATTTGAGTTTGGTAGATAACTACCTTGNAGATCCTGTNCATCTGAAAATCTNCATTTNGAATAATCTACACCATCTGTTAATGGATCATCACATGCAGCATTTGAATTTGAAACAAAAAAGAAACTAAAGAATATTAAAAGAAGTATTTTTTTCATAATCAAAACTAACAAATAAAATATGTCAAAACAATGAAGGTTTATGANTTTAAAAATAATTTAACATTATAAATTAANGAGTTTTTGAAGTATAAAAATCAACCTATGAAAGAATATAATATTGCATCAATACCAGGAGACGGAATAGGAAAAGAAGTAGTTCCTGAAGGCTTAAAAGTATTAAAAGACGCTGCAGAAAAGCATCAATTTAAAATAAATTTTACAGAATATGATTTTGCATCCTGTGATTATTATGAAAAACATGGAAAAATGCTTCCAGATGATTGGAAGGAAAAATTAGGAAAACACGATGCAATATTTTTTGGAGCAGTTGGTATGCCAGATCAAGTTCCAGACCATATATCTTTATGGGGATCCTTACTTCAGTTTAGAAGAGAATTTGATCAATATATCAATCTTAGACCAGTAAAATTATTTCCAGGTATTAATCCTCCTTTAGCAAATAAAAAACCAGGTGACATAGATATGCTAATTGTAAGAGAAAATACCGAAGGCGAATACTCTTCTGTTGGTGGAAGAATGTTTAAAAATACTGACAGAGAAATAGCTATTCAAGAAACTATTATGTCAGCGCATGGAGTAGATAGAGTTCAAAAATTTGCTTTTGAATTAGCAAAACAAAGAAAACGTAAAAAATTAACNAANGCNACAAAATCAAATGGAATTTCAATTACCATGCCTTTTTGGGATGAGCGTTTTAATACAATGAAAGAAAATTATCCAGATATTGAAACAGATCAATATCATATAGATATTTTGGTTGCTAGATTTGTACTTAATCCAGAATGGTTTGATGTTGTTGTTGCATCTAATTTATTTGGAGACATTCTTTCAGACTTAGGACCTGCTTGTACTGGAACTATAGGAATTGCTCCATCTGGAAACATTAATCCAGAAAATAAATTTCCATCTTTATTTGAACCAGTTCATGGTTCAGCACCTGATATTGCAGGAAAAGGTATTGCTAATCCTGTAGGACAAATTTGGTCTGGTGCAATGATGTTAGATTATTTAGGAGAAAAAGAAGCTTCTAATTCAATTGTTGAAGCTATTGAAAAATCTTTAAGTGAGAAAGAAAACAGAACCAAAGACTTAGGTGGAGATGCTGATACCTTAAAATGTTCTAATTCAATATTGTCTAANCTTTAAATCTTAACCTTCATACCAGTTTTTGCACTTTTGGTTATTGCTGCAAAAATTTTTAGAGAGATTAAGCCATCATTACCATTAACTTTTGGTTTAACTTTTTTAGATACTACATCAGCAAAATGATCAATTTGGTTTACTAAAGTACTATCGTCTTTTTTGTTTTTATCTTCATTAACAAATATTTTATTCCACCAACTTCGCTCATTTTTATAGAACCAATATTTTAAATTAGGAAATTGCAATGAACCCTTGGTTCCACCGATCATGTATGCAGATTGATTAGTTATAGGATAAGCAGGATTTTCTCCTGCAGTTAATTCATAACTCCATGGAGCAACAATTGTGTCTGATAAATTTAATGTACAAAGTGCGCCTGAATTAAAAATTAAGCTAATTGTTGCTGTATCTTCAACTGCAAATTTTCTAGTTTTATTGGTAGTAAATGCTTGAACGTATTTAATAGATCCAAGTAAGTAACAAATCATATCAATATCATGGACTAAATTAATTCCTAAAGGCCCTCCTCCTTTACTAATTCTCCATTTTTCTTTGTAATAAGCTTTGTGTTTATAAAGCCAACACAATACATTTGCTGAAACAATATTTCCTAATTTACCTTTATCAATTAACTCTTTTACCTTTGATACTATTGAGTTGTGTCTTCTGTGATAACCGATCAATAACGGTGTTTTATTTTTATTAGAACTAATAATAATTTTTTTAGCAGAATTAATATTATCTGTAATGGGTTTTTCTAATAATACTGGAATTTTTTTCTTTAGAAAACTAACTGTGTGTTTTTCATGTAGTTGATTTGGAGTAGCTACAATTACTGCATCCAAATTTTGTGAGTTTAAAAGTTCATCTACATTTGAATACAATGGGATTTTATATTTTTTTGATAAATTTTTAGCGTTATTACTAATATCTACTATTGAATGAAGATTAGCTTTTTTAGATTTTGAAATTGCCTTTATGTGTTGCAATCCCATTAAACCAGTTCCAACGATCGATATGTTTATTTTTTTATTCATTTTATGAAATATTTATTTTCGTAAAGTACTTATAAAGTTTTTTAGGTTTAATTAAAGAACTTGGAAAATTTTTATTGTTTGGTGCATCTGGGTAGTGTTGNGTTTCCAAACAAACACCNTGGTAAGGAGCAAGTTTATTTTTATATCTCAAACCTTGACTAGTATAGAGCTGTACNCCAGGAAGATTTGAATAAAAGTCTAATTGAATATTAGTTTTTTTATTTTTTANAGANGCTAAATANTTTTTAGAATTTTTTTTAATACAATATGTTAAATCAAATCCTAATTGATTAATTGTATTAGATACTCTCTTTATTTTTTTGTTTTTAATAATGTCTATTTTTTTTCCAATATTTTGAAACTTATTAAAATCATTAATGGTATTTTTAACTTTTTTAATTTTACCAGTTGGGATTAATTTATTGGTTACTTCAAGATATTTTTCAGAGTTAATTTTTAAATCATGATTAAAAATTGTCTCTTTTTTACTCTTATTCAAGTTCCAATAACTATGATTGGTTAAACTCACATGAGTTAATTCGCTTGATTTATATTGATATTTTATAAATAAGCTTTTATTTTTGATTTCAAAAATACACTCNGAATTNANATCTCCNGGAAAACCTTGNTCTANATNTTTAGATANCANTTGATANATAATTTTANTTTTTGAATGANGTTTTATTTTCCATTCTAATCTATCAAANCCTATTTTTCCNCCATGNAGTGTATTTCTTCCTTCGTTGCCATCAAGTTTATAAATCTTATTTTTAATCTTAAATCTTGAATTTGATATTCTTCCTGCGTATCTGCCACAAGTAGCACCTACATAAAAATTCTTACTACCATAATTTTTTATAGGGCCTAGATTTAAGATTAAATTAATTTTTCTTTGCTTNTCATAAACTTCATATAAACAAGCACCAATATTAATTGATTTAACTCTTAAATACTTATTTTCTATTGTTGAACTTTGTACTTTCACAAAGTCTCTTATAGCCAACCTTTATCAACGATGTAAGATTGATTTGTGCAACCAGAAGACTGTTCTGATGAAAAAAACAATACAGTTTGAGCAAGCTCATGAGGCATTAGTTTCTCTTTTAAACATTGGTTTTTCATCAAATCTTTTTCAGATTCTTCGTTTAACCACATGTCAATTTGTCTTTGTGTTAAGACCCACCCCGGAACTACTGAATTAACTCTAATATTAAATTCTCCTAAATCTCTNGCGAATGACCTTGTTAAACCAACTACACCAGATTTCGCNGCTGTATAAGCTGCCATACCACCTTGTCCGACCATCCAAGATGCTGAACCCATATTAACAATTACACCACCTTTATTTTCAATCATTGATTTTTTTACTGATTGAACTGTAAAAAAATAATGTCTTAAGTTTACATTTATTCTCTCATTCCAATATTCTTCTGTAACATCATCAATTTTATGTCTTGTATCATTAGCTGCGTTATTAATTAAAATATCAATTGGACCTTTTTGATCTATGATGTCTGCAATTGTCTTTTGAAGTTGTTTTATGTTTAACAAATCACATTCAATAAAAGTTGGTATCGAATATTTTTTATTTTTTATATCTTCAATTAATTTTTCAGACTCTGACACATTAATATCAATAAAATAAACCTCTGAACCTTGTTCACAAAAATGTTCAACAATTGAGGCACCAATTCCAGATCCTCCGCCTGTTATAAATACTCTTTTATTTTCTAAATCATAATATTTTACCTTCATTTTCTTACCCCTCCGCAAGTAATAAATTCTCTTAAATTTTCTAAATAGTGATATTTAAAAATTTTATTAATTTAATAATTTAAATTATGTTTANTTTTACGATTATAAAGAATTTAAATTAAAAATATAGATTTTATTTAGCTTTATAAGCTAAACCAATATTATTTATTTTTTTACTAGCGTCCATTATTTTTGGATATTCATAATTTAATCCTAGAAGCTGTCGCACTTTTGGATTTGAATTATTTTTNAAGTCNTCNGATAAATAAGTAACTAAATCTTCAACTGGTTTTATATATTTAGGTAAAAACTCTATCAACAATGCTGCTCTTTGGTGATCTGATTTATTTGGTGATGCTCCATGCCAGCAGTTACCATTAAAAAAAACTAAATCACCAGGATTAGCAATCATTTGTTGTTTGTTTGAAAAATCATCATTTTCATTTGGATAGTGTAGTTTCTTTTGTGATCCTGGTATGTATGCAGTTGCTCCTGATTGTTCTGAACAGATATCTAGAGGTATAGTAGCCTGACAGTTTTGTGCAAATGAACTATTAAGACCCATAGGAAAAGTCTCACTATTATAAAAATCCCAATATGGATAATCGATATGTAATTCTTGACCTATAGATCCTGGTAACAATCTACTTGCACAGTAAGATCCACAAAAAAACTCTGAACCTAAAAGTTTAGACATTAAGCTAAAAATAATGTCATTTGTTATTAATTTGCTAAAAATCTCTCCTTTACCAAATAAATTCCATATCCTTTGCTGTAGTTTAATTTTATCAGATGCTTCAGCCTCAGCGTTAAAGTGGGTTTCTTTTTGTTCTTGTGTATCAGCAAAATGATTAACAATCTCTCTTGCTTCTTTAATATCGTTTAAATTATATGCATTTTCAATAACGATAACTCCAGACTCATGCATCAATTCATTTAGTGCTTCAGTAATATTAAAACCATCTCTTGAGAATTTTCGCATAGATAAATTTTAAGTGAAAAAAACTAAAAAAAAATAAAAAAAAATTATAACTCTAATTCTTTAGCTAGATCGCCAATTTTAGCACCACCTGCCATCAATCTTTTCACATCTTCATTACCAAGTTCTGAAGACAATCCTGAACCAATTACCTCTCCTAAACTTAAGAAAGTATATCGATCAGCTATAAGACGTGCATGAATTTCATTGTGTGTAATAAGTATAATTGCAATATTTCCTAAACTTTGCACTTTTTTAATTGTTTTTAAAACTTCCATTTGCTGCTTTTGACCTAATGCTGAAGTAGGCTCATCTAATATTAGTATCTTTGCACCAAAGTAAATTGCTCTTGCAATAGCCAAAGTTTGTCTTTGTCCACCTGACATTGTTCCAACTGGCTGATTAGGGTTTGCAATATTAATTCCAATTTTAGACATTTCCTCTGTTGTTATTCTATCCATCTCATCCATTTGCATTAAACCAAATCC
>FUFK010057798.1_pt1 | contig 10343 bp, 10 predicted proteins | sample 1021851 | NCBI WGS metagenome assembly FUFK01 (sample SAMEA51879418, study PRJEB19060) | metagenome
CCAACTGTTTACAGATACATTGACTGGTTAATNACTGTNCCATTACAGATGGTAGAATTTTATTTAATTCTAGCAGCTATTGGTAAAGCAAATTCTGGAATGTTCTGGAGATTGCTAATTGGTTCATTAGTAATGTTAATCGGTGGATACTTAGGTGAAGCTGGATACATCAACGCTACTCTTGGCTTTATTGTCGGAATGGCAGGTTGGATATACATTCTTTATGAAGTATTCTCAGGTGAAGCTGGAAAAGCTGCAGCAAAAAGTGGAAGCAAAGCGCTTGTAACTGCTTTTGGTGCAATGAGAATGATTGTTACAGTAGGTTGGGCTATTTACCCATTAGGTTATATTTTTGGTTACCTAACAGGTGGAGTAGATGCAGACTCACTTAACGTTGTTTACAACTTAGCTGACTTCATTAACAAAATTGCATTTGGTCTAGTAATCTGGGCAGCTGCAACAAGCGTTTCTGGAAAAAGAGCTAAGTAGTTCACTTTAAAAAGTTTAAATTAAGGGCAGGTATATTTTATATCTGCCCTTTTTTTTGTTTAAAATATTTAAAATTCACTCTGTACAATTTTACTTACTTGCTGAATTGAGATAACAGCCTATATATAAATTATGACAAAAATTACTTACAAAACCCAAGATGATAAAACTCATATTATTGATGTTCAAAATGGATTAACTGTAATGGAGGGAGCAATCCAAAATAGTATTCCAGGTATCGATGCTGATTGTGGTGGAGGGATGTCATGTGCAACTTGCCATGTGTACGTTAATGAAGAGTGGCTGGATAAGCTACCAGCAAAAGAAGATGGAGAAGAGGATATGTTAGATATGGCATTCGAACCAAAAAAAAATAGTCGATTAAGTTGTCAAATTATTGTCTCTTATACTTTAGATGGTTTAGTTGTAAACATTCCATCAAAGCAAGGTTAAATGAATAAAACAGATGTACTAATTATTGGAGCAGGCCCAACAGGTTTATTTTGTGCTCACCAACTAGGAATAATTGGTCTTCGATGTGAAATCGTCGACAACTTAGATAAAGCGGGAGGACAATGCATAGAACTTTATCCTGATAAACCCATCTATGATATCCCAGCAATTCCAGAATGTACTGGTGAAGAGTTAACTAATAATCTTTTAAAACAAATTAAACCTTTTAATTTTAATTTTCATTTAAACCAAAGAGTGGAAGAAATTAAAAAGGTTAAGGATCGTTGGCAGGTCAAGACGAGTGGTAATAAACAGTTTGATATTTCAAGTATCGTTATTGCAGGAGGCGTTGGATCCTTTGAACCAAGAAAATTCCCAGTTAAAGAATGTGAAAAATTTGAGGGAAATTCACTATTTTATGCGGTTAAAGACAAAACAATTTTTAAAGATAAAACTATTTCAATTTTTGGTGGAGGAGACTCGGCCTTAGATTGGGCTATAGAACTTTCTAATACCTCTAAAGTAAATTTAATCCACCGTAGAGATGGATTTAGTGGTATGGAGACAAGTGAACAAAAAGTAAAAGAATTAAATGATCAAGGTAAAATAAATTTATATACCAAATATCAATTAGATTCTGTTGAAGGAGAGAATAAAATTAACTCAGTTAAAATCAAGCACGATGATGGGGAAATAAAAGAAATAAAATCTGATTATGTGCTTGGTTTTTTTGGTTTAATCATGCAACTGGGCCCGATATTAGATTGGGGATTAAATATCGATAAAAAAAAAATTGAAGTTAATACTGAGAATTTTGAAACCAATATAGACGGTATATTTGCTATTGGCGATATTTGCTCTTATCCAGGCAAATTAAAATTAATTTTATCAGGCTTTCATGAGGGTGCATTAGCTGCAAGAGGATGCTTTAAGTACGCCAAACCAGATGAAAAATTAAGATTTGAGTTTACTACCACTTCAAAAGCTGCACAGGAAAGACTTGGTGTCAAAAATGATTGAACTGTTTTCATCTGACACCCCAAATGGAAAAAAAATTGGCATTATGTTGGAGGAAATAGGGTTTAAATACAAAGTTATAAAATTAGATTTAGCTAAAGGGGATCAATTTAAACCTGAATTTAAGAAGTTTAGCCCTTTTGCAAAAATACCAACAATTATTGATCATTCAAATAATAATCAAGCAGTGTTCGAGTCAGGGGCAATCTTGATTTATCTATCAGAAAGAAGTGGTAAGTTTTATGATAAAGAGAATAAGTTAAATATTGATCAGTGGCTGATGGCACAAATGGGTTTGGTTGGACCAATGATAGGTCAATACCACTATTTTTACCGTTTTAATAAAGGTTTGAGTGAAGTTGGGGAAAAAAGATATTTTGAAATTACTAAAAGTATTTATAAAGTTTTAGAAGATCATTTATCAAAAAATAAATATTTAGCGGGTGAAAATTACTCAATTGCTGATATTGCGACGTGGCCATGGATAGCCAGACACGAATGGCACGATATTGGGCTTAAAAAATATCAAAATTTATCCAGATGGTATTCTGAAGTTTCTGAACGTGAAGCTGTAATCAAGGGATATGCTTTCATGGATGAAAATGCGGTTATACCTAAGCCTTAAATTTAGCTTACCAATCTATACAACGAACTAAAAATTCCCATTCCAGATAATTCAATTGCTAGAACTATAATGATTATAAGAATTAATTTTTTGTTCATTTAAGAAATAAGTAAAGTATTAAAATTGCCCAAATAAATGGATAATAGAAATAGATATATTTTTTTGCAAATAAAAAAGAGATAGAATTTTGATATGCAGATTTTCTTTTATTTTTTCTAGTCATCAGCGTGAACTTTCTCATCTTTTTCATGCTTCTCTTGAGCTGCAATAGTATATTTAGCTATAGGTCTTGCCATCAATCTTTTCAATCCAATTTGTTCAGCTGTATCTAAACAATATCCATAAGTATCATCTCTAATTCTCATTAAAGCTTTATCAATCTCAGAGATTAATTTTATTTGTCTATTGATAGCTTTCATTTCTACATTTTTATCTGTATAAGAACTTGCTTGATCTACAATATCAGCTGAAATACTATTATCATCCATACTTCCATTGTATAGTGCATCATTGTTTGCCTTAACTAATTCTTTTTTCCACTCATTCAATTTAATTCTAAAAAAAACTTTATGTTTTTCGCACATATATTTTTCAGTATCTTTTGGGATGTATGTTTTTGAAATTTTAATAGGTGCTTTAGCCGCAATTTTTTTTGGTTTGCTTACAACTTTAGTTTTTGCTTTAGCGACTTTTTTCTTTGCTTTAGTGGTCTTTGGCATAGGTCAATTTTGAGCTCCGCAGTATATTCAGCAAATTAAGGGTGTCAAGCAACCTGATTTAATATAAATATTTATAAATGAGCATTAACAGCAAAAATATAAATAATATTTTTTATATTTTTGTTACAGCTCATCTAATTTTCTGGACTTTAATTCCATCCCTTACGAATCATAATTTACCTCTCGATACTATTGAGGCTTTAGCTTGGGGAAGTAATTTAGACTGGGGATTTAACAAGCATCCACCCATGAGTGCTTTTTTTCCAGAGATTTTTTACCAAATTTTTGGTTCACAAGATTGGGCTTATTATTTACTCAGTCAAATCTTTGTAATTATTTCATTTTATTATGTCTTCAAGCTCTCCAAAGAAATCCTAAACAATAACTTATTAGGCTTAATTTCAGTTTTATTAATTGAAACTATTTATTTTTATAATTTTACTTCTCCAGAATTTAACGTTAATGTTTGTCAACTCCCATTCTGGTCTCTTACAGCTTATTATTCGTGGAAAATTTTTAGTAGAAAAAACATTAAATTTTCTGACTGTTTTTTAGTTGCTTTATTTGCAGCTTTTGGTTTCTTATCCAAATACTTATTTCTTTATCTTTTAGTGTCTATTGATCTATTGTTCATTTATTTAATCTTTATCAAGAAAGACCGAAAATTTGATTTTAAATATTTGATAACAGTAGAAGTATTTTTGGTTGCTTTGGTGCCCCACTTTATTTGGCTTACTAACAATGAGTTTATAACAATTACTTATGGTCTTGCTAGAACTGGTTTAGAACAATCAAGCCTAATAAATCAAATTCAATATCCTTTTATTTTTATAGGGAAACAAATTGGAATATTAATTCCATTTTTGATTTTAACCTGGTTGTTAGTTAAAAAATTTAAATTTAAAATTAATATAAAAGATAAAAAATTACTTTTTTTATTATCCATAAATGTTTTACCAATTCTGTTAATTTTTTTAACTTCCGTTATAACGGGATCAAAAATTAGAACAATGTGGATGACTCCATTTTATTTATTTATTGGAACATTGTTTGTTTATATACTTCAAACTCAAATCAATATAAAAAAATTAAAACCATTTGTGATTGGATTTATCTTCTTTTTCTTTTTGTCACCTGTACTTTATGCTTANGTNTCAATTTCANAGGANGATAANAGAACAGATTATCCAGGAAAAGAAATCTCTATAAAAACCCAATATGCTTGGGATCAGCAATTTGATACAAAGATTAATGTAGTTTTAGGAAATGAATGGAATGCTGGTAATTTATCCTATCACCTAAAATCAAGACCAGTTTGGGAAGGTTTTGTAGAAAAATCTAAACTAGATCAATTGAAAGATTACATGTGCCTTGATAATGTTTGTGTAGGCTCAAGATAANATATGAAAAAGTATACGATTTTAATTCCTATTTATAACGATAGAGAGTCTTTAAAAAAATTAATTGAAAATATTAATGTAGAGTTAAAAAACATAAATGCTGAAGTGTCAATATTAGTGATAAATGATGCTTCTTCACAACAAATTGTAGACACATACTCAGATATAGAAAATATTCATTCTTTTGAAATCATAAATATGAAACAAAACAGAGGACATACAAGGTGTATTGCCTCTGGATTGAAATATATTTATGAAAAAAAAGAATTTGATTTTGTAATTCCAATGGATGGTGATGGGGAAGATAGACCTGAAGAAATTAAAAACTTCATAGAGCTTTCTAAACAATTAGTAGAACAATCAATTATAGGAGAGAGAATAAAGAGATCCGAGGGATTATTGTTTCAAATATGTTACAAGTTCCACAAGTTTTTAACCCTAGCATTTACAGGCCAATCAATTAAATTTGGAAACTTCACTTGTTTATCAAAAACAACAATTGAAAAAATGTTAAAAGAAAAAGCTACTTGGAGTAGTTTTTCAGGTTCATTGAGAAAAGTAGAAAAAGATTTAATATCTTCTCCCTCTATTAGAGGTGTCAGATATTTTGGACCCTCTCAAATGAGTTTTTTCAATTTATTAAAACACTCTCTTTCAATTATTAGTGTGTATAGAAAAACCGTCTTAATTCGGTCAGCTTTTTTTATTATTTTTTATATTTTGCTAATCAAAAGTAATGCCTCAGTTATTACCTCTTTGCCCTTAGTTTTATTGCTAATTATGATTTATTCAATTTCTAGTTTAGCTTTAAGGGAAAATATTGACGAATTTAATAATTGTTTAACAAATATAAACGATATTGAAAAAATAAAGTAATTTTTTTATAATTTTTTTATGAAAAACTTTTTTCGAAAAGTTGCATTTGGAATAGGACCTAACGAAGAAGTTCCATCAGATCCTTTAAAATGGGCTTTAAGCCAAATTAATGAAATTCCTGATTTATCTTGGCAAGGTAAAATATATTCTGAAAAAGAATTACGAAAACATTATAGAGATTACGTTTACAATGATAGGAAAGTTTTAAGAAAAAAATATAAAAATGATAAGAACTTATACAAAACTTATAAAGACTTACTAAGACATCAAACAGGTCAAAAGTTTTGGGAGTCACTAGAAATATCTATTAGACATAATGAAGGAATAAATAGTCAAAATCCTGTGCTTGCTAAACTATGGATGTTTTGGGGTAACTTTTTTGCAATCAGTGAAAAAGATATGTTGGCATACTATTCCACAGGCCCTTATCATCGAGAAATAATTAGACCAAACTTAAACCAGACTTTTGAAAAAATGGTTTATGATGCAACTACTTCATGGGCGATGATCCATCATTTGGATAATAGTGAAAGTGCAGGTCCAAAAAGTGTGACTGCTCACGATGAATGGAGAAGAAGAAAAAAAAGACCAGCTACTATTAATGAAAATCATGCAAGAGAATTATTAGAACTTCACACAGTTTCTCCTAAAGCTGGTTACACGCAAGAAGATGTTATCCAGCTTGCTTATATCATGACTGGTTGGCAACAAAGATGGAGTAAATCGAAACTCGAGACAGGGAATGTTTGGTTTAATAGTGAATATCATCAGCCAGGAAAAAAAAATGTTTTAGGAAAAGAATATAAGAGGGGCAAGAAAAGCTTAGCAGTAGTTATAAAAGATTTGGTAAATCATCCAAATTGTAGAGACTTTATTGCAGATAGGTTGTGTAAATTTTTAATTACTGATGAACCAACAAAAGAAATGAAACAACCTATCATTGATGCTTTCAAAAAATCTGATGGATTTCTCCCTGAAGTACATAAAGCAGCAATTAAAGTTGCATTTGAAAATAATAATAAATTTAAAAAGTTCCAAACACCAGAGAACTGGTTCATCCAAGTTGCTAAAATTGGTGATTTGCAATGGCCTCCATCACCAGAAATAATGAACTCATACGAATTAGGCTCAAAGCCCTCAAAAAAACAAAGAACTCCAGAAAAAATCCTAAAAAGAATTGGGCATCATCCTTATAGAGCTAAACAGCCTAATGGTTGGTCAGATCTTTCAGTTGATTGGATGTCTCCAGAATTATTAATAAGAAGATTAGTTTATGCTGATAGAAGTTATAAATTTTCTAAACCTGAAAATGAAAATAATGAATTCTACGAAAAAATTGTTTTAAAAAATTTTGATCAACCAGATAAAATACTGAAATATCTACTTAAAAATATGGCTAGTCGAAAAAGTGAGAGAAATGTATTGTTATTCAATCATCCGGAGTTTTTAAAAGCATGAAGATAAATAGACGAGATTTTTTAAAAACAACGGCATTAACATCATTGTATTTTGCTGGTTTTGGTACACCAACATTAGCTAGCAATGGTCCTAAAAAGAATTTAATAGTTATCATGCTACGAGGTGGCATGGATGGCCTATGTGCTATTCCTATCAAAGGAGATAAAAACTTTGAAAAACTCAGAAGTAAAATTAATCTTGATCGAACTTTATCATTAACTAGTGATTTTGATTTACACCCAGCGCTTAAGACATTTAAAAGACTTTGGGATGAAAATTTAAGCGCTGCTGTTCATGCAACAAATATTCCATACACAGGAAGATCTCACTTTGATGGCCAAAATTTAATGGAATCAGGTGGGAAGGTACCTTACCAGGAAAAAACAGGTTGGCTTGGAAGAGGTATGAAAGTTGCTGGTCTAACTGGAAAAGGTTTGGCTCTTGCTTTACCTATGCCTTTACTAATTAGAGGGGTGCCAATGAATAATAACTACTTTCCTGTAGGTAAAAGACTTCCTAGTAGATCAACTCTAAGTCTTATTGAACAAGCTTATAAAGAATATGATGAAAAATTATTGGGTGAAAATTTAAAAATAATTATGAGTCGGAGTCTAAAAAATACGTCAAGTGATGACAGTTGGGTTCTTGCAAGTAATGCAGGTGTGGAACTATCAAAACCAAATGGGCCAAGAGTGGCTGTATTCGAAGTAGATGGGTTTGATACTCATGCTGCACAAGGAGCAACAAATGGAGCACATGCAGATTGTCTTTCTGATTATGACAGGATAGTAAATGGCTTAAAACAATCGATGTCGAAAGAAGCGTTTAATAATTCACTGATTGTAACATTAACTGAATTTGGTAGAACAATTAAACAAAATAGCAGTAATGGAACTGAACATGGTTACGGTTCAGCTGTTTTAATAGCAGGTGGACTGGTTAAAAAGGCTCAAGTACACGCTGATTGGCCAGGTTTAAAAAGAAAAGAATTATTTGAAGGAAGAGATTTAAATTCTACCATTGATGCTAGATCTATTTATGCATCTGCAATGTCGACTGTATTTGATTTAGATTTTAAAGATATCCAAAAAGATGTTTTCTGGGGAGAAAATTTACAAAATTTATCAGATAAATTATTTAAAGTATAAAAATTTTTGTGATTAAGAAACTGCAACTTTTTATTTTTTTAATTTTAATAATTTTTTCTAGCAGCTCTTATGCAAATACTTTTCAAGAGCTTTATGATAATGGCTTAAAAGCTATCCAAGAAGGAGGAAAAGTAATTTTCTTGAGGCACGCTTATGCTCCAAGGACAGTTGAGAATGGAAACCACGATAAAAATTATAAAGATAAAGTATGCTCAACACAAAGGGATATTCTTAAAGAAGGAATAAGACAGTCCAAGGATATTGGTGATTTTGTGATTAAAAATAATATTAAAATAGACAAAGTTATATCAAGTCCAGCTTGTAGAACATACAAAACAGCAAAATATGCCGGCTGGGATTATTCCATCAATAAAAATTTAAAAAATACGAGAAAAAAAAGTGATCAGGAAAAAAGATTTAAAAAAATAAAAAAAATTGTTTCCAAATGGGATGGTAAAGGTAATTTAGTTTTAGTTACTCATTTTAAAGTAATTAATCCTTTGTTTCCTGGTGTAAAATCGGATAGTGGAGAAATGATAATTTCAAGCCCTGAACTGAAACTACTTGGAAGAATTAAATTTAAGTACGATCCTACAATAAAAGATTAATGAAAAAATTATTCTTAATTTTCTTTTTAATTATAGTGTCTAGTATATTTGCTGGTAATGCACAAAGTTCATCAAAATATGATGGAGCTTACACATATACTCATTTTTGTAAAGGTGAAGACAGTTCAAAGTATGATGGCAGTCAATTCATCATTGATGATGGGATACTTTCTAATAACAGAGGTGGTGCGGGCAGATGGATAATTAAGAAAAAATTTAAAGTCAGTGATGATGGCAAGCTAAAATTTAGAGGTAAAAGGAAAGATAGAAAATATTCTGTTAAAGGAAAATTTATAATCGAAGGTGATAAAATTAGCGGAAAATTTTTAGCAAAAAGATATTCAAAATCAGGTGATAGCTATAAAAAATGCGATATGGAATTTAAAAGAGTAGGAAATGTTCCTGAAAAAATTTCTTTTGAAGACAGCAGGGAAATTACAGAAATTAATATTTTGTCAAAAAATACAAATGATGACATCACTTTATTAAACGATGAAGGTAAGGATCAAAAGGTTAGAGTTGAGCTTCGAAATTTAGAATCAATTGCGAATGGTTTAATTATAGTTGTACCATCAAGTACACCTAATATGGAAGATGAGCTATATTATGAAAAACAAGTCAGCGAATTTAAATATGCCACTGCAATAATTTATGGAGCTGAACCTAGATACCAAAAAAAGTTTACTGGGTCATATACGAGTTCAATGATTTTATACGATGCTATATCCACAATCAATAAAGTTTCAGAAAAATTTGGTAAACCAAAAGAAGTTGTTATTATGGGATCATCTACAGGATCTCTTGCTGTTTTTAAATCAGGTTGGCAAGATCTAAGAAATAAATATCCGGCATTGAATTTAATAACTATGGGTTTTATGATTAATGCAGCTTGCCCAGATCAATCTGATGCAAAGTATAATGACAATATTCAAATGTATGCAATTAATGGTAAGCAAGATGAATCAACACCACCCTGGACATGTAAAAATTTAAAAAACTCATCTAATAATCCCAATCTTCATCTTTTAACTTATTCAGGAGGACATCATTTTGAAAGCGCAATGTATCCACCTTCCAAATATGATATGAATAGCATGCATGCATTGCCAACATGTTCCTTAAACTATAAAGCTAATTTGCATCAGATTATCAAAAGGAGAGATGGTTCACTTGAGTGGGATGGTGAAAAAAAAGGCTATAAAAAGAAACAAAAGAAATGGTTTAATAAACATTGCATAGATAAAGGAACTTTGCAGGGATATGAAGAATATGGTGCTAAANANTTTTGGGCNGANGTNAAATCNATTATNGTNGATAAAAAAGANGNAAAATCNTTAAAAGGNTNTANTNANTNAATCTAATCCCATAACCAAGCAGCACCACGAACACCACTTGAGTCACCATGTTTATTCTTTAGAATTTTTGTTCTTACTTTATCTGCAAAAGTATATTTAGGAATTATATTTAGTAAGTTTTTATACAATCTCTCTGTATTAGACATTCCTCCACCTAAAACAATTGCTTCAGGATCAAAAATTCCAATCATCACG
>FUFK010723891.1_pt1 | contig 10341 bp, 11 predicted proteins | sample 1021851 | NCBI WGS metagenome assembly FUFK01 (sample SAMEA51879418, study PRJEB19060) | metagenome
TATAGTCGACGGCCTAGAGACAGTATTCGGAAAACTAGGAGGATTATAATCATGGCAACAACATTGTTTAGAGGACCTGTTTTAGTTGGTAAGAAAAACGAAGCTGGTGTAACTGGATTCAACATTGAAGCAAAAGAATCTAATTATACTGTAGTCGCGACTACTGACTCAGGAAAAACATTTACATCTAAAACTGACGGTACTGTTTTCACCCTACCCGCTATTGCGATAGGAAATACATTTACATTCGTAAATACTGCTGAAGACGGAAGCAACACATTAACAATAAGCCCTAATGCTAGTGATGGTATTACTTATGCTGGATCATCTACAGATGATAAAGATTTAATTAATACTAAATCTACATCTAAAGTTGGGGACTTTGTTACATTAGCATCTTTGGACGGAACTGTGGCATGGCAAGTAGTGGCATGTCAAGGTACATGGGCTAAAGAGTCTTAATAGTTAATTAAGTGCTCCTTCGGGAGCACTTTTAATAGGAGAAAATAAAATTATGAGTACATACCCAGTAGATATAAAAAGTACGAACGTCTCTTCAACTGGAACTAGCACTATTTTTGCTGGTCCATGTAGAATACTTGGACTTTACTATAACGGAAGTGCAGGTGCAGGAACTATAGCTATTAAAGATGATAGTACTACTATATGCACGATTGCTTCAGGGACTGGAACTGTATACATGCAGTTTCCTGGAACTGGTCTTCGTTGTGGAACAAGTGGAAAATGCACTTTGACAACTATTGACGAAGTTACATTCTTTTACGGTTAGGAGAATAAATGGCGAATACTACTTCCGGAACATTTACTTTCGGAAAAACTTTTGCAATTGATGATATTGTAGAAGAAGCTTTCGAAAGAATTGGAATTCGTGGAGTGGCTGGTTACCAGCTTAAAACTGCGCGAAGATCTTTAAATATTCTTTTTCAAGAATGGGCTAATAGAGGTGTGCACCTATGGGAAATAGGTGATGGTTATTTAACTTTAGTAGCTGGTACAAAAGAATACATTGGTTATAGATCTTCTGGAGATGGAACTTCTACTCTATTAGATAGTGGAGGATNTGCTTTATACGGAGTGGACGATGTTTTTGAAGCTTCTTATAGAAGTAATGCAGGTACAACAAGTCAATCAGATAGTCCTTTAACAAAAATTTCAAGATCAACTTATTCAGCTNTNTCNAATAAATTAGCTCAGGGACAACCTTCTCAATACTGGGTTCAAAGATTTATAGATAAAGTTACAATTACTTTATACACAACTCCAGGATCGAGCCAAGCTGGAGACAGAGTTCAATTTTATTACATGAAAAGAATTGATGACGTTGGCGCATATACAAATGCAGCGGACGTTCCATATTATTACATTCCATGTATGTGTGCAGGATTAGCTTATTATTTAAGCCTAAAGTATGCACCAGATAGAACACAAAATTTAAAACTTCTTTATGAAGATGAATTATTAAGAGCGGAGGCAGCGGATGGTTCAAGTAATAGTACTTTTGTTACACCTAAAACTTACTATCCAAGTGTTTAATTATGGCAAGATTTGCAAAAGGAAAATTCGCACTAGCAATCTCTGACATTAGTGGCCAAGCATTTCCATGGAATGAAATGGTTACTCAATGGAATGGATTGTTTGTACATTTTTCTGAATTCGAATCTAAACAACCACAATTAGATCCTAAACCAAGTGCTGCAGATCCAACTGCTTTACCTAAAACAAGACCACAACAACCACCACCTGATACATTAAGATTTTTAGATTTTAATCCTTTAAAAACTTTTGCTGCAGCTTCACCAATTATAAATGTAAGCTCTCTTAATCATCAAAGAAATTATGGAGACACTGTGAGATTTAGAGGAGCTCCTACTACTTCACCTGGTACTGGTACACCAGATACTATAGGTGATGATGGACCAGTTGCCGGAAATCCTGTAGTAGGTTTTTCTAATATTGCAAATGTAGATGGGATTACTGGCGCAACTATTTGTAAAGCTGCGGGTTATACAGTTATTCCTGGCAAATACACTTCTACTACAACAACTTTAAATGGAGCATTAGACGCTTCTACAACGACAGTTGTTTTAACAAGCGTAACTGGATTTAATGGAGTTACAACAGCATCTTATGAACCTACAATTGCAAATCCAACAGGTACTCCAACTTATGGTGCATTAGTGGGAACAGAAATTATTAGTTATACTGGTTATGATGGAAACACTTTAACAGGAGTAACACGAGGTGCATTTGGATCTACAGCTGCTACTCACAATACTGGTGCCACAGTAAGATTATTAATAACACCAGCAAATAATTATTATTTTAGTGCAGACACTAATGCAACTGCTGGACAAATTCGTGGAGGTGGTTATAATGTATCTTCAGGACCAGTAACTTTAAAAACGATAGGACCACAATAATATGCCAGCAGGATTAACATACACACTAGCAAATTTACAAACTGATATTCAGAACTATACTGAAGTTGGAAGTAATGTTTTTACAACAGCTGTAATAAATAAATTTATTACAAATGCTGAAAACAGAATTTATAGAGCAGTAGATGCAGACTTAGAAAGGCACTATGCAACATCAACTATGGTTATTGGAAATAGATATGTGACTATTCCATCTGACCTTAGAACTATTAGATATATTCAATTAAAAGATAGCTCTAATAAACAGGTCTATTTAGAACAAAGAGACCCTAGTTTTATAGCTACTTATTATGATACACCAAGTACTTCTTCTAGTACTTTACCTAAATATTACGCTAATTGGGACGAAAATTACTGGGTTGTAGCCCCTACCCCTAATGCAGCTTATGAGATTACTTTGGCTTACAATAAAAATCCTGTAAGTTTAACAGATTCAACTAAGTCTACTACAGGGACTTATTTGTCTAATAAATATCCAGATGTTCTTTTGTATGCATGTTTGGTAAATGCATATGGATACTTGAAAGGTCCTGTAGATATGTTACAATACTATGATAAAGCTTATAATGAAGCTTTACAAACGTACGCGGTCGAACAACAAGGTCGTAGACGCAGAAGCGAATATCAAGATGGTGTTATTCGTATTCCCCTTAAATCTGAATCACCATCTACTTATTAAGGAGATATAAAATATGGCAAACGTAATACCTTTTAGTTTTAGGAATGAACTTTTATCTGGAAATCATAATTTTGCTTCAGGTGGAGATACCTATAAACTAGCATTGTATACAGCAAACCCATACACGACTGCGAGCACTGCATATTCTTCAGGAGCAGCTAACCAAGTTGGAACTTCTGGTACAGGATATTCTACAGGTGGAAACACTTTAGGAAGTCAATCAGTTACAACATCGTCTGCGGTTGCATATGTAGATTTTGCTGATTCAACATGGTCATCTGCAACTTTTACAGCTGCATTTGGAGTAATATACAATAGTTCGGATTCTGATAAATTAGTTGTCGTTTTAGATTTTGGCGGAAGTAAAACTTGTACNAATGGTACATTTAAANTTACTATGCCTGATCCATCAACACCAACTGATGCTATCATAAGTATGAGTTAATAGGAGAGTTNAAAAATGGCTTTAGTATTAAATGACAGAGTAAAAGAAACTAGTACAACTACAGGTACAGGCACGTTAAATCTTGCCGGTGCNGAAANTGGNTTTGTAACTTTTGTTGCAGGAATTGCNACTGGTAATACAACTTATTATACCATTCATAACCAAGGAACGGCAGAATGGGAAGTTGGTATTGGTACAGTAACGGATGCAACACCTGATACTCTTTCAAGAGATACAGTATTAAGTAATTCTTCAGGTAATACTTCAAAAATAAGTTTTAGTTCAGGCACTAAAGATGTTTTTTGTACAATGCCTGCAAGTAAATCGGTTTACCTAGATTCGTCTGGTAATCCAGTAGGAGCAGCAAGCGCAGGTTTTGCATTAGCAATGGCGGTTGCATTATAGGAAATAAATATGGCACAAGATTTTAGAAACAGTCTAGTAAGAACAATTGGAACAAGTGATACTACTATCTTAACTGCAGGAGATTATGATGCAGTAATAGGTATTAGATGCTGTAATATTTTAACTTCAACGATTACAGTTGATATTAAAATTGCAAAAGGCGGAGCCGACTACTTTTTAGCAAAAGGAGTTGTAATTCCACCTAATTCAGCTATCGAATTGATCCAAGGAGGAGCAAAGATTGTTTTAGCTAATGGTGATGTATTAGAAGCAGTTAGTGATACGGCAAGTTCACTAGATGTTGTTTGTTCATACATTGATACTATTAGTTCATAGGAGAGATTATGACGGCGACAATAAATGGAATCCAATATATTGGAGGGCAATATGGCCCTAATGAATTTATACCTAATCAAGCGGCAACGATTGATGGGACTCAAACTGTAGAGAATGGAGTTCTTGCAGGACCTATTACTTTACCTGGTACAGTTATTATAACAGGAACGGTGGTAATAGTTTAATGAGTAGAGTAGAAGTAGATAAAATTCAACAACAATGCGGCTCAACTTTAACAGTTGGTGGTGGAGCAAGTAAAACTGTAACTGTAGATGCAACGACAGTAACTTTAGGTCGTTGTGGTGGAACAGTTTCACTAGCTTCAGGAGCAACTCAATCAGGTTTCGGTAGAACAGGAACTGTTGATTGGCAGACATCAAGTATAAAAACAGCTACATTTACAGCAGTAAGTGGCGAAGGATATTTTGCAAACACTTCAGGTGGAGCATTTACGATGAACTTACCTGCAGGAACTGCTGGGAACATTGTATCAGTTGTAGATTACACAAATACTTTTCAAACAAATAATTTAACTATAGCACCAAATGGTTCAGAAAAAATTGGTGGAGTTGCAGCACAACTTGCTTTATCAACTGAAGGTCAATCAGTAACTTTTGTTTATGTTGATGATACTGAAGGTTGGAAAAATACAATGGATTCAACTTCTAATGCCACAGGTAACGCATTTATAATTGCATCTGGTGGAACAGTTACTACCTGTGGAAATGACAAAATTCATACATTTACAGGGCCTGGAACTTTTACAGTAAGTAAGGCCTCTTGCACAGCGGCAGAAAATGTAGTTTCATATATGATCGTTGGTGGTGGTGGCGGTGGAGGATCTGGATGTGGAACTTCAAATGGTGGAGGTGGAGCTGGAGGGTTTAGAGAAGTTAAATCTCCTACAACACCGTACACAGCAAGTCCACTAGACGGTTATCCAAGTGCTCCTAATAGAGTAACAGTAACAGCGCAAGCATATCCAATAGTAGTAGGTGCCGGTGGTTTAGGAACATTACAACCTGGACCTGGTGCTAGAGTTGCAACACAAGGTGGAGATTCAAGTTTTGGAGGGATTACTGGAGCTGGTGGTGGTAAAGGATCAAGTCACACTACAACTTGTGCTTCAGCTTATGGTTATTCAGGAGGATCAGGAAGTGGTGGTGGTCCAGGCCCTTTTACAGGAACAGGAACATATTACAACGGACCTGGATGTGCAGGAGCAGGAAACACACCTCCTACAACTCCTTCTCAAGGAAATCCAGGCGGAACAGGATACACAACTTATAACTCTCCTCCAGGTAATTCAAATATTGGCGGTGGAGGTGGCGGTGGAGCTACTGCTGCAGGAGCAGATATGGGTCCTGGTTTACCTACAGTCGCTCCTGGTGGTGCTGGTGCAACAACAAGTATTTCAGGATCACCTACAGCTTATGCTGGAGGTGGCGGCGGTGGAAATTTAAGACAAGGACCTTTAGGACCAACACCGGCAGGACAAGGTGGAGCTGGTGGTGGAGGAAATGGTGGAACTTGTGGTGACGCCAGTGGACCAGCAGCAACAGCTGGAGGAACAAATACAGGCGGCGGTGGTGGAGGTTCTGGAAATGCTCCTGGAGCTCCAGGAACAATAGGTGGTGCAAATGGAGGCTCTGGTATAGTTATAATAAGGTATAAATATCAATAAAATATGGTAAAATAGATTATGGCATCAACAATAAAAGTAGACAACGTACAAAATCAACCAGGCACTAATGTAATTAATAAGTGTGGAACAACAGTTACTATAGGTGCTGGTTCTGATAATATTAGAAGTGCAGGAAATAATTTACAAGCGTCTGATGGTGGTAATTTAATAAGTCAATCAGGCACAACAATTACTTTAGGTGCTTCTGGTGATACAATTACTTTAGCGTCAGGTGCATCGCAAACAGGTTTTGGTAGAGAGGGTTCAGTAGATTGGCAAACTAGCTCAATTAAAACTGCAACTTTTACAGCAACAAGTGGTGAAGGATATTTTTGTAATACAAGTGGTGGAGCTTTTACAGTAAATTTACCTGCTGGATCAGCAGGTGCAATTGTTGCAGTTTCAGATTACACAAGAACTTTTAATTCAAACAATTTAACAGTAAGTCCAAATGGTTCAGAAAAAATAGGTGGTATAGCATCCGATGCTGTATTAAATGTTGATGGTCAAGCAGCGACTTTTGTTTATGTAGATTCAACAGAAGGATGGATTAATGTCCAAAATGCAGAAGATACAGAAGTAGGTGTTATACAATATATGAGTGCTACTGGTGGAACTATAACAACTTCAGGTGATTATAAAATTCATACGTTCACTGGACCTGGTACATTTACAGTTTGTAGTGTAGCAGGAGTATGTGGACCAACAAGAAATGTAGTAGATTATTTAGTAGCAGCTGGTGGAGCAGGCGGTGGAGGATATGGAGGTGGTGGAGGAGCTGGAGGTTTTAGATTTTATGCTAATCCAAGCACTAATCCTCAAAGTGGTAAACCTGGTGCTCCTTTAAATGCACCAGCAGGTATAACAGTTACAGCTACAAGTTATCCAATAGCCGTTGGAGGCGGTGGAGCAGGAAACCCTAATTGTAATCCACCTTATCAACAAGGTAATCCTGGTAATACTTCAACTTTTAGCACAATTTCATCAGCGGGCGGTGGTGGCGGTGGTAGATATATTTCACCAACTGGAAGTAATGGTAGTTCTGGTGGATCCGGTGGAGGAGGAGGAATGTCTGAACATAGTGGCAATCCATGTGGTGGAAGTGGTAATAGTCCTCCAGTTTCTCCCCCACAAGGTAACCCTGGTGGTAACTCTGGTAACAGAGGAGGAAGTGGGCCTTATCCAGGAGCCGGTGGTGGCGGTGGAGCTATGGCAAGTGGAGGTAATTATAGTGGACAACCTGGCGGTGATGGTGGAGCTGGTGCTGGTGTTGTAGGTTTTGGTGCTTCTAATGGTCAGTGTTCATCTTGCGTACAATATTTTTCAGGTGGTGGAGGTGGAAGAGGAGAACCTCCAGGTCATGGTGGTTGCGGTGGTATAGGTGGTGGAGGAGCAGGTGCACATTCGCCTACAGTTCCAGGATCTAGTGGAGGAGCAGGAACAGCAAATACTGGTGGTGGCGGTGGAGCTTCTGCATCAACACTTTCTCTAGCTGGAGGTTCAGGTATAGTAGTAATAAGGTATAAATATCAATAATGAGTGAAGTAAAAGTAAATAAAATAACACCAAGAACAAATTGTGGTACAACCACATTAGGAGATAGTGGAGATAGTATTTTAGTTTCTGGTGATTTAAAATCTGATTCGTTAAAAGCTGCGGATGGTGGAGTAATAATTTCTCAATCAGGAACAACTATCACATTAGGTGCTTCAGGAGATACAGTATCACTTGCAAGTGGAGCAGCACAATCAGGATTTGGAAGAACCGGAACTGTAGACTGGCAAACAGGAGATATTAAAACATCAACTTTTACAGCAGTTAATGGTGAAGGATATTTCTGTAATACATCAGGTGGAGCATTTACAATGAATTTACCTTCATCTCCTAGTGCAGGAAATATAGTAGCTGTAAAAGATTATGGAAATACTTTTGATACAAATGCTTTAACAATAGGTAGAGGTGGATCTAATATTGGAGGACTTGCTCAAGATGCAATATTATCAACAGAAGGAACATCTGTAACTTTAGTATATGTAGATTCAACAAAAGGATGGTTAGTAACTCAAGAAGGTGCGCAAAGTGATGCGCCACAACCATTATTTACAGTGGCTACTGGTGGAACAATAACAACATCAGGTGATTACAAAATTCATACATTTACAGGACCTGGAACATTTTGTGTTTCTCAAATTGGTAATGGTCCTACAGTCGCAGCAGGTGGTCCATCTACAGCTTCTTATTTAGTTGTTGCAGGTGGAGGTAATGGAGCTTTTGCAGGAGGTGGAGCTGGAGGGTTTAGAGAAGGTAGAGATATAACTCCATCTTATACAGCCTCTCCATTAGTAGCACCAGCAGGACTAACATTAACAGCTTCAGGTTTTCCAATAACTGTTGGTGCAGGTGGCGGTAATAATTCAATTTTTAGTACAATAACAAGTTCAGGTGGTGGAGCTGGAGGACCTTTAAATAATACAGGTACCGCAGGTGGATCTGGTGGTGGATCTGGATATGGACCTGGAGGACCACAAACTGGTGCAAGTGGTAATACTCCCCCTGTAAGTCCACCTCAAGGAAATAATGGTGGTAATACTGGAAGTGCTCCTACTTATGGTGGTGGTGGAGGCGGTGGAGCAACTAATACAGGTAATAGAGGAACTCCTAATAATCCAGGATCTGGTGGATGTGGTGCAACAACAGAAATTACTGCATCACCTGTAACTTATGCTGGTGGTGGTGGTGGATCAGGTAGAGGAACATCAGGACCTGGTGGACCTGGTGGCGGAGGAGCTGGTGGAAATTATCCAGGCGATGCAGCTAATGGAACTGCTAATACTGGTGGTGGTGGCGGAGGAGCTGGTGTATCATCACCTGGAGGAGCAAACTCTGGTGCTGGAACAGGAGGTTCAGGTATAGTAATAATAAGGTACAAGTTTCAATAGGTAACATATGAGTGAATTAAAAGTAAATAAAATTAGTCCAAAAACAGCATGCGGAACAACTACACTTGGAGATAGTGGAGATACGTTTACTATTCCTGCTGGTGTAACAATAACAAACAATGGAACACAAACAGGTTTTGGTCGTACAGGAACTGTTAATTGGCAAACATCAATCAAAACAGCTGCTACTTTTACGGCAGTAAACGGTGAGGGTTATTTTGTAGATACTTCATCTAATGCTATTACTGTAACTTTACCAGCAGGGACTGCAGGTTCTATCGTAGCTTTTAAAGATTATGCAGAAAATTTTGATTCTAATGCTTTAACAATTACACCTAATGGTTCTCAAAAAATTAATGGTGATGCTACTTTAGATTTAAAAGTTAACACAGAGGGTGAATCACTTACTTTAGTTTATGCAGATGATACTAAAGGCTGGTTAGTAGTTAATGATGGAAATAACGATGCAGGATCTCAAGCACAATTTATAGCAGCAACAGGCGGAACTATAACCACTTGTGGAAACTTTAAAATTCATACTTTTACAGGACCTGGAACATTTACAGTTACTTGTGCAGGTGGACCAAGTGGATCAAATAAAATATCTTATGTAGTAGTAGGAGGTGGTTCAGCTGGTGGTTTTGACAGAGGTGGTGGAGGTGGAGCAGGAGGATTTAGAGAAGGTAGAGCACCAGCTTTTGATTCTTATTCAGCTTCACCATTAGTAGCACCTGATGGTTTACCAGTAACAGCAACAGGTTATCCAGTTACAGTAGGTGCTGGATCAGCTGTAAGTAATTCAGGATGCACACCAATATCAAATGGAAGTAATTCAGTTTTTGCAGGATCTTCAACTATTACAGCAGCAGGAGGAGGAGGTGCAGGAAATCCTGGACCTTCAAATGCAGCAGGAAAAAATGGTGGTTCTGGTGGTGGATCAAGAGATGGAAATAACAGTGGAGGAGCAGGAAATACACCTCCCGTTAGTCCTCCGCAAGGAAATCCTGGAGGAAGTGGAACTAGTAATCACAGTGGACCAGGTGGTGGTGGTGGAGGAGCTACTCAATCAGGATTTGATGGTGCAGGAAATCCATCACAACCAACAATGGGTGATGGTGGAGATGGAGCAACAACAAGTATTAATGGTTCAGCAACAACTTTTACATCAACAAGTAATACTACTTTTGGAGTTGGTACAGATAACAAAGTCAATGGAAGCAGTGATAATATGATAGCTTATGTATTTGCTCCCATAAAAGGTTTTTCGTCATTTGGAAAATATGTAGGAAATGGTAATGCTAAGGGTCCCTTCATATACACGGGATTTAAACCAGCATGGGTTCTTCAAAAACAACATGCTACAAGAGATTGGACTATAGCAGATAATAAAAGAG
>FUFK010043680.1_pt1 | contig 10340 bp, 9 predicted proteins | sample 1021851 | NCBI WGS metagenome assembly FUFK01 (sample SAMEA51879418, study PRJEB19060) | metagenome
ACTAAAATTTTGCTTGAGGTAAGAGGNAAAAAACATCCAGCAAATGTTTGTGCATTACCATTTTATAAAAAAAATTATGTGAAAGGAGTAAATTAATGAGTGAAGTAAAATTTTCTAAAGAACATGAGTGGATTACTTTGGAGGGAGATGTAGCCACAATAGGAATTACAAAACATGCAACAGAAATGCTTGGAGACATAGTTTTTGCAGAACTTCCTGAAAAAGGATCTAATGTTGAAAAAGATGGTACTGCAGGAGTAGTAGAATCTACGAAAGCTGCTAGTGATGTTTATACTCCGGTTAGTGGTGAAGTGGTAGACACCAACCAGTCTATAGTTGACGATCCTGCCAAAATTAATGAGGACCCTGAAGGTGGTGCATGGTTTTTTAAACTGAAAATTAAAGACACATCTGAGCTAGATACTTTAATGAATAAAGAAGAATACGATAAATTTGCAAAGGAGACATCAAGCTAATGTTACATAATTCACAAAAAGATTTTATTAGAAGACACATAGGTCCATCTGAAAAGGACCAAGAAAAAATGCTTAAAGATCTTAACTTTAAGTCATTAGATGAGTTTATTAATAGTACCATACCAGAAAAGATTCAGTTTAAAGGTGAATTAAATATCGGTGAACCAAATTCAGAATATGAAGCTTTAAGAAAATTAAAAGCAATTTCAAAAAAAAACCAAATTTACTCAAATTTTATAGGCATGGGTTATTATGGAACCTACACACCATATGTAATTTTAAGAAATATATTAGAAAATCCTGGATGGTACACATCATACACACCTTATCAGCCTGAAGTAGCACAAGGTAGATTAGAGATGCTATTAAACTTTCAACAAATGATTGTTGATTTTACAGGAATGGATATAGCAAACGCGTCTTTACTTGATGAAGGAACAGCAGCTGCCGAAGCTATGGGTTTAAGTCATAGACTTAATAAAAGTGATAGTAATTTAGTTTTTGTTTCAGAGAACTGCCACCCACAAACAATTGACGTTATTCAAACTAGAGCAGAGCCAATGGGTCTTAAAGTACTTGTTGGAAACGAGGATAAAGTTCTAGAGCAGTTAAAAGAAGATATTGTTTGCGGAGTTTTACAATATCCAGGAACTTTAGGTGATATTAAAGATCCTAGTGAGGCCATAAGTAAAATTCATAAAAAAAATGGAAAAGCAATTTTAGTTTGTGATCTCCTTGCACTTTCTATGCTAAAAACACCAAGAGAGCTTGGAGCAGATATTGCAGTCGGTAGTTCCCAAAGATTTGGTATTCCAATGGGTTATGGAGGACCTCATGCAGCCTTTTTTGCAACAAAAGATGAATACAAACGATCTATGCCAGGTAGAATTGTTGGGGTTTCAGTGGACAGGCATGGAAACCAGGCCTATAGATTGTCATTACAAACTAGAGAGCAACATATTAGAAGAGACAAAGCTACAAGTAATATTTGTACTGCTCAAGCCTTACTAGCGATTGTTTCAGCAGCATATGCCATTTATCACGGCCCTGATGGAATTAAAAGTATTTCCGAAAGAGTATCTCAACTAGCAAAAAATTTTGCAGATAAAATAAAACAATCTGGATATGAATTATACTCAGATTATTTTTTTGATACTGTAACTATTATAACCAAAGAAAAGACAGATCAGATTTTCAAAAATGCTTTAGACCAAAAAGTTAATATTAGAAAAGTAAATTCAGAGATGCTGGCTGTTTCTTTCGACGAAAGAAAAAATGTTTATAGAGTAAACCAACTACTAAAAATATTTAATGCTGCAGAGTCAATTAAAAAAGAGGATCCAACTGTTAGTTTACCAAATCTACCAAAAAATTTATTAAGAACTTCAAAATATTTAGAACACCCTGTTTTTAATTCATATCATTCAGAGACAGAAATGCTTAGATATCTTAAAAAGTTAGAGGATAAGGATATAGCTCTTAATAGAACAATGATTGCTCTAGGTTCATGTACTATGAAATTAAATGCTACTGCAGAAATGATACCTATTTCGTGGAGAGAATTGGCTGAGCCCCACCCATTCGTACCTGTCGAACAGATGGAGGGATATAGAGAAATGTTCACAGATCTTAAAAATTGGTTAAGATCTATTACTGGTTTTTCTGGTGTTTCACTTCAGCCAAATGCGGGAGCCCAAGGTGAGTATGCTGGCTTAATGGTAATAAGAAAGTATCATTTAGATAGAGGGGATGAAAATAGAAATATATGTTTAATTCCAAGCTCAGCACATGGAACTAATCCAGCAAGTGCACAGATGGTTGGAATGAAAGTTGTCGTTGTTGATTGTGACAAAGAAGGAAATGTTGATTTTGAGGATTTAAAGAAAAAAGCAGAATTGCATTCAGACAATCTTGGTGCATTAATGGTAACTTACCCATCAACCCATGGCGTATTTGAGGAAAAAATTAAAGATATATGTGAAGTAATTCATGAACATGGTGGTCAAGTTTATATGGATGGAGCAAACCTAAACGCACTTGTTGGAGTTGCAAAACCAGGAAATTTTGGTCCTGATGTTTGTCATATAAATTTGCATAAAACATTTTGTATTCCACATGGTGGAGGAGGACCTGGAATGGGACCTATCGCATGTAAAAGACATTTACAAGTTTATCTGCCTAATCATCCAGTCGTAAAAGATTGTGGACCTGCAAGTGGAATAGGTGCCGTTTCAGCAGCTCCTTGGGGAAGCTCAAGTATTTTATCAATTTCTTGGATGTACATTAAGATGATGGGATCCGAAGGTGTAAAACTTGCAACACAAATTGCAATCCTAAATGCAAATTACATAGCAAATAGATTAAAAGACCATTACCCAATTCTTTATAAAGGTTCAAATGGTAATGTTGCTCATGAGTGTATTATTGATATTAGATCAATTAAAAGCGAAACAGGTATTTCAGAAGAAGATATAGCTAAAAGATTAATNGATTATGGATTTCATGCGCCAACAATGTCATGGCCAGTTGCTGGAACAATGATGATNGAACCAACAGAGAGTGAGAGTTTATCTGAACTGGATAGATTTTGTGACACATTGATTAGCATTAAAGAGGAAATAGATATGGTTAAGTCAGGTAAGTTTGACAAAGTAGATAACCCTATTAAAAATGCACCTCACACCGATATTGAATTAGCTTCAGATGAATGGAATCATAAATATTCAAGAGAGCAAGCTGCATATCCTGCAAAATTCTTAAAAGCAAATAAATTTTGGCCTCCGGTTGCAAGAGTTGATAACGTGTATGGAGATAAAAATATTTTTTGTACTTGTCCAAGTATGGATGAGTTTAAAGAAGATGCAGCATAATAATTAATGAAAATTGCTGTCGTTGGGTCAGGTATTTCTGGACTAAGTGCTGCTTATTATTTATCTAAAAAACATCATGTAGATCTTTTCGAAAGAGAAGACCATTTTGGTGGACATTCTCATACTATAGATTTGTTTTTTGATGAAAAAAAAGTATCAGTTGATATTGGCTTTATTGTTTTTAATTTTCAAACTTATCCAAATTTAATTAATTTTTTTAAGGAAAATGATATTCAAATTGAAAAAAGCAACATGTCTTTTTCAGTTTCAGTAGATAATACGAAATTTGAATATTGTGGAAAAGGATTGAGTGGGATTTTCTGCAATAAATCAAATCTATTTAACATTGATTTCTTAAAAATGTTTTTTGATATAATTAAATTTTATAAAAAAAGTGATCAAGCAATCATATCCAATGACAAAATTACCTTAGGTGAATATTTAAAAATTAATAAATTATCCAAAACATTTGTTGATTATCATATAATACCAATGGTATCTGCAATTTGGTCTATGCCNCCTTATGAAGCAAGCAAAATGCCAATTAGTTTTTTTCTTAGATTTTTCCAAAATCATGGTTTGTTTAAATTGAAAAATAGACCACAGTGGTACACAGTAACCAATAGAAGCAGAACCTATGTTAGTAAAATAATTTCACAATTAAGTGGGGAACATTATAAAAATTATAAAGTTACAAAAATAAAAAGAAAAATGTCAGGACTAGATTTATATTACGGTGGAGAAAGTGAATTTTTTGATTACGACAAGGTTATTTTGGCAACACATGCTGATGAAGCCTTAGAGATAATAGAAAATCCAACTGAGGATGAGAGAAATATTCTTTCGAATTTTAGCTACAAAGAAAATATAGCTTACATACATACAGATCAGCGTGCCATGCCAAAAAATAAAAAAGCTTGGTCTTCTTGGAATTCATCAATAGATGACAAGAATTTAGAGAAAAATTCAATAACCTACTGGTTAAATTTATTGCAAAATTTAAAGTGTGATGAAAATATTTTCTTAACACTAAATCCTTACTTCAATATTGATGAGAAAAAAATATTGAAAAAAGTAAAATTTACACATCCATATTACGATCAAAAAGCATTAGATGCTCAATCAGAGCTTATTAAAATACAAAATCAAAAAGATTTACTTTTTTGTGGCAGTTATTTTGGTTACGGATTTCATGAAGATGGAATAAAATCATCTNTTGAAATGCTGAAAAACCTTAATGATTAGTTCTTGTATATATAATGGAAANGTAATCCATAAGAGATTTAAACCAAAAGAACATTTTTTTAAATATAAAGTATTTTCANTNTTNATNGATCTATCAGAGNTAAATGAGCTTAATNATAAATTAAAATTTTTTTCATTAAATAAATTTAATCTTATTAGTTTTTANGANAAAGATCATGGTGANCGTGATGGGTCATCTCTTTTTGAGTGGGTAAAAAAAAATCTAATTAATAACGAAATCAGTACAGACAACATAAAAGTTAAACTTTTATGCTATCCAAGAATATTTGGTTATGTTTTTAATCCACTAAGTATTTTTTTTGTATACGATAATAATGATAATTTAATTTCTATATTATATGAGGTTAAAAATACATTTGGTGAGCAACACACATATGTTTTTAAAGTTGAGGGACAAAATAAATTAATTCAAAATAATTGCTCAAAAAAATTTCATGTTTCACCATTCATTGAAATGGATTGTAATTATTTTTTTAGAATATTAAATCCAGACCAGAAGTTGTCAGTTGTAATTGATCAATATGATCAAGAAGGAAAAATTCTTTTTGCATCTCAAGATGGTGAAAGATCTGCTTTGACAAGTAAAAACTTAATGAATTCTTATCTTAAACACCCTTTAATGACATTTAAAATTATCTCTGCGATACATTTTGAAGCGTTTAAATTGTGGTTTAAAGGAATTAAATTAATTAAGAAAAAATTTAAAATTAAAAATAATATAACAGTAGAAAATTAATGTTTTTAAATAACACTGCAGATAAATTAGTTTTTAAATTTCTTAATAAAATAAATTATGGTTATCTAGAGCTTACTACACATGACGGAAAAGTTTTAAAGTTTGGAAATCCAAATGAAAAATTGCATGCAAATATTTCAATCAAAAAACCAGATTTTAATTATAATTTAATTAGAGGTGGTAGTATTGGATTTGCTGAGAGCTACATGAGAGGTGAATTTGAAACTAATAACTTATCAAATTTAATCGAATTAACTGCAAGAAATATAGAAGTAATACATAAATTCTCAGGCCTTCTTGATTTTCCAATAATTAATTTTGTAAAAAATAAAATTATTAAAAATACAAAAAGTAGAAGNAAAGAAAATATTGCTAGACATTATGATCTAGGTAATGATTTTTTTTCTCTTTGGTTAGACGACACACTTACATACTCTAGCGCTATTTTTGATGATAAATCAAAAAATCTATCTGATGCTCAAAATAACAAATATCAAAAATTAATTGATCTAATTAAACCAAATAATGGTGACAAAATTTTAGAAATAGGATGTGGTTGGGGAGGTTTTGCCGAGTATCTAGGTAAAAAATACGATGTTAAACTAGACTGTATTACAATATCAAAAAAACAATTTGAATACGCAAAAGAAAGAATTTTTAATTGTGGTTTAAACGAAAAAGTAAATATTGAAATAAAAGATTACAGAGATCTTAAAGGCAAATACAATTCAATTGCTTCTATAGAGATGATTGAGGCAGTTGGTCAAAATTATTTAGAGGGTTATTTTAAAACTATTAAAAATAACTTATCTGATGGTGGCAAAGCAGCTATTCAAGCAATTACTATCGATGATAGGTTATTTGATAGATATAAAAACAAACAAGATTTTATTCAAAAATATATTTTTCCAGGTGGTTTTTTGCCAAATAAAAATAGCATTAATCGATACGTTTCTGACAACGGTTTAACTGTTAATTCATATATTTCTTACGCTGATCATTATGCAAATACATTGGCTATATGGAGAAATGAGTTTTTAAAAAAATGGGATTTAATAAAAAATCAAGGTTTTGACTCAACATTTAAAAGAATGTGGGAGTTTTACCTTTCTTATTGTGAAGCAGGATTTAAGTCAAAAAATATAGATCTAATTCAGTTTTCAATGCAAAATAAATAAAATAATGGAGATATTTATGCGACATATAAAAATTATTAAGCCAATTTCGTTGATAATTTTATTATTCTTAATTACAAGTTGCTCGAATAATAGCGCTATGAAACCAGAAGATTTTAAAAATAAAGAACCGAGATTAATCATTGAAGAATATTTATCTGGAAATGTTAAGGCTTGGGGTGTTTTACAAAATAGATCAGGAAAAGTTACAAGACAATTTTCTGCAGACTTAAATGGAACTTGGGATGGAAAGCAGCTAATTCTTAAAGAAAAATTTAATTGGGATGATGGTGAAGTTCAAGACCGAGAATGGAAAATAAATAAAATTGATGAAAACAATTATGAAGGGACAGCAGGTGATGTTGTTGGTAAAGCGAAAGGTTATTCTTATGGACCTGCATTTAAATTTGAATATGTTTTATTAGTTCCAGTCAAAGGTAAAGAGATAAAAATCACTTTTGATGATTGGATTTTTAAACAAGATGATAGAGTTGCAATAAATAGAGCAACTATGACAAAGTTTGGTTTTAAAGTAGCAGAATTAACAGTTGTATTTGTAAAAGATTAACTATTTTTTTTGATATTTTGTGAGTTTTCCAACTAATCCAAAATAAATTTTACTTGGTAAAAAACTAAGCAGCTTTAATGTTATTGTAAGTGATTTTGGAAAATGTATTTCAAATGTATTTTTGTTTACTAAACCTTCAAAAATTTGATCTGCTGCATACTCAGGTGTTTTTAAAAAAGGCATTTTAAAATCATTTTTATCTGTCATTGGAGTTTTAATAAAACCAGGAGACACTAAACAAACACGTACATTGTGTCTTTTAAAATCAAAGTACAAACTTTCAGCTAAGTTATTTAATGCCGACTTTGATGGTCCATATCCAGTTGAATTAGGTAATCCTCTATATCCCGCAATTGATGACACAATAGTTATTATTCCTTTTTTTTTATCTCTAAAGTACTGTTCAACAGCTTTAATACAATTAACTGTTCCAAAAAAATTTACCTTAAATACGTCTTCCATTTGCTCGACATCTATTTCTTTCTCTTTTTTTGGATCCCATGTTCCTGTTGAAAAAAAACAAATATCTATATTTTCAAATTTGTTTTTAATTTCATTAAATACTTCTTTACACTTTTCTTTGTCAGTCACATCTAAAGGAAAACCTGAAATATTTTCATAAGAATTTGAAAGCTCATTCAATAATTCAGCTCGTCTTGCAGATATAGCAACGTTCCATCCCATGGCTGCAAACTTAATTGCTAAAGCTTTACCAATGCCAGTACTTCCTCCAGTAATCCAAATAGTTTTTTTACTCATTTTTTGTTATGTATATATTTAATATGCTTAAAAACAAATTTTTAACATTTCTGTTGTTTCTTGCTATTACATTCTCTGCCTCATTCATTGGAGGTTTGTCTACAATTACATTTAAAGAACCTTGGTACTCACTATTAAATAAACCAACTTTTAATCCTCCAGATTGGATATTTGGTCCTGTCTGGACATCTCTTTATTTAATGATGACTTTCTCTATATGGCTTTATTGGCATACTAAAAATAGAGATATGAATACTGTTTATATTTACTTCATTCATTTAATTTTCAATACAACTTGGAGTGTAGTTTTTTTTGTTTTTCACAATATGGTCTTGGCTTTATTAGTTTTAATCATTCTAATAGCATTGATAATTAACTTAATTTTAAGGTTTAAACGCGTCAAGATGTTGAGCGCCTACTTAATGATTCCATATTTACTTTGGTGTAGCTTTGCACTAATTCTGAATACAAGCTTAATTATGTTAAATTAGATATGGATGATGTTGTAGTAATTGGTGGTGGAATAATAGGGGCGGCAACTGCTTATTTTTTATCCAAAGAAGGTAGAAAAGTAAAAGTCATTGAAAGAGATCCTACTTATAAAACAGCTTCATTCCCATTATCTCTAGGNGGTTTTAGAAGACAATTTTTCCAAAAAGAAAATATTTTATTAGGAAAATTTGCAAGAGAATTTATTTTTCAAATACCAGAATTATTAAAAACAGAAAAAAATCCTAATCCAACAGCTAGTATGGTAACCAATGGATATCTTTTAATGTTTGGCCCTGAACATGCTGAAGAGCAATATAGAGCATTAGAAAACCATAAAGATTGTGATGCAGGAACAAAAAATATTAAAGGCTCAGAATTATCAAAAGTTTTTCCTTATGTTAATAGTGAGGGAATTGAAACAGCAACCTATACAGATAACCAAAGCGAAGGATGGATTGATCCATTTATGTTTCATAGCGCTCTTAAAAGTAAAGCTATAGAGCTTGGAGCAGAATTTATTAAGGGTGAAGTAAAAAGTATTTCTGAAATAAATGCCAAAACAATTGTTTCTGCGGCTGGTTGTTGGACAAAAGAATTGTTAGAGGATATTCCTGTTGTTCCTCAAAAGCATACCGTGTTTAGAGTAAAATGCCCAACATATATAAAAGAGATGCCACTAAGTGGAGATTTAACAACGGGTGTTTATTGGAGACCAGAAGGAGGAGAATATTTAGCAGGCTCACCTATTTCTGTATTCGACGCAGAAGATTTAGAACCAGCCTGGAATGACTTTGAAGAATTAGTCTGGCCAGCTCTAGCTAAACGAATACCTGCTTTTGAGGAATTAAAGTTAACTGGTGGATGGGCAGGTTACTATGATTGTAATAGATTGGATAATAATGCAGTAGTTGGTAAACATCCAAAATATGAGAATGTATACATGGCATCTGGGTTTACCGGACGAGGCTTAATGCAGGCACCAGGTATCGGTAGGGCCTTAACTGAATTAATCACAACAGGATCATACCAAACAATTGATATAAGTGATTTTGCAGTTGAAAGAGTTTTGGGTAAATCAGCTAGGCCAGAGCCTTACGTTTTATAATTTCAAGTTCCACAAAAAGTTTGATATTTTTCATTGTTTGATGGAGCAGGCGTTTGATATTCCTGAATATTATTTTGATTGTCGTAAGGATTTTTTAAAATAGCTAATAATTTTTTCATTTTATCTAAACTTCCTTTGTCTGCTTCAGCTAAGGCTTCCTCTACTTTATGATTTCTAGGAATAACAGTTGGATTATTTTTTTTCATAAGTTTGATTTGTTTTTCCTTAGTTGAATTATTTAACTCAGATCTTTTTTTCCATTCATTTTTCCAATTGATAAATTCAACATTTTTGTAAACTTCATCAGAATTAATACCCATTAAATGACAAAAAGTATTTGTGTAATCTGCTTTATTTTTTTCCATCCAATTAAACAAATCATTAATTAATTTTTTATCATTTTTTTCCTCACCAAATAGACCAAGCTTATCTCTGATCATATTTAACCACTTATCTTCATAAATATTTTGGAAATTATCTATTAAATCTGTAGCTAATTTTATTGCAGTATCTTCATCTTTATCAATTAGAGGGATCAAACATTCAGCAAATCTTGCTAAATTCCACTTTGTAATTGGCGGTTGATTAGAAAAGGCATATCTTCCAAACTTATCGATTGAGCTAAAGACAGTTTTTGGATCATAATGGTCCATAAATGCACAAGGACCGTAATCAATAGTTTCACCTGAAATTGCCATATTATCAGTATTCATAACCCCATGAATAAATCCAACTCGCATCCAATTGATTACAAGCTGACATTGCTTTTCCATAACAAGATTTAACAAGTCTAATGCTTTTGAATTAGATGTGTTAATTTCTGGATAATGTCTGTTTATTGTGTAGTCGACTAAAGTATTTAAATTTTCAATATTTTGAGTTGCAGCAATATA
>FUFK010049121.1_pt1 | contig 10339 bp, 9 predicted proteins | sample 1021851 | NCBI WGS metagenome assembly FUFK01 (sample SAMEA51879418, study PRJEB19060) | metagenome
CTTTCTTTCCTCTTACATATAATATTTTGAATAAACCTTACCAAAGAAATAATAATTTTCGTGGCAAAAAAGACCTCCACAAGATAAATAATTTTATTTCTGCGGCGGATGTTAGGGTTATTCTTGATGATGGGGAGCAATTAGGAGTTATGAAAAAAAATGAAGCCTTAGACATTGCTAAAGGTAGAGGTATGGATTTAGTAGAGATAGCTCCAAATAATAATCCTCCAGTTTGTAAAATAGTAGACTATGGAAAATTTAAGTATCAAGAACAGAAGAAAAAAAATGAAGCAAAAAAGAAACAAAAAGTAATTGAAACTAAAGAGCTTAAAATTAGACCNGGTACAGGAGAGCATGATTACCAAGTTAAAATCAGAAATGCTCAGAAATTTTTAAAAGAGGGAAACAGAGTGAAATTCAGCTTGAGATTTAAGGGTAGAGAAATGGAGCATTCTAATTTAGGTATTGATATGCTCAAAAGGGTTAAAACAGATTTGGGAGATCTTATCAGAGTTGAAATGGAACCTAAAATCGAGGGAAGACAAGCTTTTCTCGTAGTTGCACCCAAATAAATTTTATGATATTTAACTGACATCAACTGATCGAAAAGGCTTTTAAAGGGTATGCCTTAAGATCTTATTAACTTACTCAAAAGGAGATGAAATGCCCAAACTAAAAACAAAAAGTAGCGTCAAAAAACGCTTTAAAAAATCCTCATCAGGAAAANTAGTTGTCGGAAACGTTGGTAAACGCCATGGCATGTCNAAAAGAACAAACTCTTTTATCAGAAATTCTAAAGGTACNAGGGTCTTATCAAAATCTGCATCAATAATAATTGAGTCAATGATGCCATATTCTAAATAGGTAAAGGAGAGATATTATGCCAAGAGTTAAAAGAGGTGTTACAGCAAGAGCTAAACATAAAAAAGTTTTTGAATTTACAAAAGGTCATCGTGGGAGAAGAAAAAATGTTTATAGAGTAGCAACACAAAGTATGGATAAAGCTCTCCAATACGCNTATCGTGATAGAAGAAATAAGAAAAGAGATTTTAGAGGATTNTGGATCCAAAGAATTAANGCNGGTGTTAGAGAACATGGTCTNACTTATGCAAAATTTATTGATGGATTAAAAAAAGCAAACATTGAAATCAATAGAAAAATTCTCTCTGAAATTGCATTTCATGAACCCGCTGCTTTTAAATCAATTGTTGAGAAAGCCAAGGCTAATTTAGCCAACTAGATTAAAAATGGACATTAAAAAAGTCCTAAATGAAGTTACGAAAGAAATAGAGCAAAGCTCTAGCCAACAAGAATTACAAAACGTTAAAGTAGCTTACTTAGGAAAAAAGGGGAAAATAACTGAGTTATTGAAAAGTCTTAAGGATCTTTCTTTAGAAGAAAAAAAATCTTCAGGTTCAAAATTAAATTTACTAAGAATTGAAGTTGATAATCTTATCAAAAATAAATTTAACGATTTAAAAATTGAAGAAATAAACTCTAAATTAAAAAACGAATATTTAGATATAAGTTTCCCTCCACCAAATTCTATAGCCTCGAAGGCTCATCCAATATCAAAAACATTTGATGAGGTTATCACTATTTTTGGATCAATGGGTTACTCTGTTGCCGAAGGCCCTGATATTGAGACAGATTTTTTCAATTTTTCAGCNTTAAATATTCCTGAAAATCATCCTGCACGTGAAATGCAGGATACTTTTTATATAGATGACAAGGATAANGANGGTAAGCCCTACGTTTTACGAACACACACTAGCCCAGTTCAAATTAGAACGTTATTAAATCAAAAACCCCCAGTCAAAATAATTGCTCCTGGAAGAACATATAGGTGTGACTCTGACTCAACACATTCTCCAATGTTTCATCAAGTTGAGGGTTTGTTTATTAATGAAAATGCAAATATGGGAGATTTGAAGGGCACTCTAATTGAATTCTGTAAACAATTTTTTAATGTACAGAATTTAAAAGTAAGATTTCGACCTAGTTACTTTCCTTTTACTGAACCTTCTGCTGAAATGGATATTGCTTACGAGATTGTGAATAACAAAATTCAATTAGGTCAAGGCGATCGTTGGCTTGAGATTCTTGGATGTGGAATGGTNAACCCAATAGTNCTNNAGAACTGCAATGTAGATACGAATATCTATCAAGGTTTTGCATTTGGAGTGGGCTTAGACAGAATCACAATGTTAAAGTATGGGCTTACAGATATTAGATCATTTTTTAGTGGAAACTTAAATTGGATAGCTAGCAATGGCTTTACCATAGGAGATTTTTAGTGAAGTTTAGTTATAGTTGGTTGTGTGATCATTTAGAGACAGATAAAAATGCAAATGAAATTGGTGAAGCTCTTACAAATTTAGGTCTTGAACTTGAGAGCTTGACTGACTATTCAGAATACTCAAAGTTTGTTGTNGCAACCATAAAAGATTTTAGAAAACATCCTAATGCAGATAGATTAAATATCTGTAAAGTTGATGATGGAACTAATACCTATCAGGTAATCTGTGGAGCAAATAATGTAAAGAAGGGATTAAAAGGAATATTTGCCAAAGATGGNATGTATATNCCAGGAACACAGATAAATNTAAAAAAAGGAAAAATNAGAGGTGAAATNTCTGAGGGTATGCTTTTGTCTGAGAGNGAGCTTAACNTNAGTGATGATCATGAGGGTATTATTGAGTTANTTGATNATTTTNAAAATGGCACCTCAGCAGTTGAAGCTTTGAANTTAAATGATCCTATTTTCGAGATAGGTATTACACCTAATAGAGGAGATTGCCTTGGTGTTAGAGGNGTTGCTAGAGATCTNTCAGCTAAAGGTGTTGGTAAACTAAAGCCTTTNAATTTTAAAAAAATAAATCAGTTAGAATTNGCAAGCCCAATCATTTGGAATATTAACAATGATGATAATAGNTGTGAATATGTAGTAAGTAGATATTTTAAAAATGTAAATAATTCTAAATCTCCAGAATGGTTACAAAAAAAACTTATCAGCCTTGGATTAAGACCTATAAACGCTTTAGTTGATATAACAAATTATATTACTATTGATTTAGGAAGACCTTTGCACGTTTTTGATGCAGATAAAATTGGAAAAAAACTTGATATGAGGCTTGCAAATGCAAATGAAAGAATTCTTGCTTTAGATAATAAAGAATACACTTTAGATAAAAATACAACCGTGATAGCCGATGGAGATAATGCACTCGCTATAGCAGGNATTATAGGAGGAGACTACAGCGGATGCACAGATGATACTAAAAATGTATTTCTTGAGGTTGCTCTTTTTAATCCGAATAGTGTTGCACAAACTGGTAGAACTCTTGGAATAAATTCAGATGCCAGGTATCGTTTTGAAAGAGGATTAGATAAAAATATGGTCATTGAAGGTTTGGAATATGCATCATATTTAATAAATAAAATATGTGGNGGCTTAGTAAGTAAAAATATTGAAGCTGGAAAATTAGATAATTTTGAGCATAAAATAAATTATAAATTTGATTATTTTAATAAGACTATTGGTTTAGAACTAGATCCACAAAAACAAATCAAAATATTAAAAGATCTTAAATTTCAAATTAATAAAAGTAATGAAAAGGAATGTGAAGTCTTAGTACCATCATGGAGGAATGATGTTAAAAACAAAATCGATATAGTTGAAGAAATTATAAGAATTTATGGATATGAAAATATTAAACAAAGTGTGCCCTCTGCATCAATCGATGAGATTGATAAAATTGATAATTCATCATCAAATAAGAAATTTAAATCAATAAAAAAACTTAAAAAAACCCTTATATCTAATGGAATTTCTGAAGTTATAACTTTTTCTTTTCACTCAATTAGAGCTCAAGAAATCCTTAAAGGAGATAAATCCTTAAAAATTTCAAATGCAATCAGTGATGATCAATCTTATATGAGAAATTCTATGATATTTAACCATTTAGAAAGTGCAGAATTAAATTTTAAAAAAGGTTTTAAAAATATTCAATTATTTGAAATTGGACCTATTTATAATTCATCTCAATCCCAAGAAAATATTCTATCATTGCTTATTTCAACTGAAGAAAATACAAACTCTATTTACAAATCTGAAGAATTTAATTTTTACTCTTTAACAGAATTAACCTCAATATTAATAAGTTCATTAAATTTTGACATAAAACAATTTAACATATCAAGATCAACTTCAAATACATATCACCCAGGTCAGTCTGCTGAACTATTTATGGGAAAAAAATTAATAGCTAGATATGGAAAAGTTCACCCACTAATTATGGAGGAATTTTCTAAACTTAAAAATTGTTATGCAATTGAATTATTTTTTGAAAACCTTCCAATTGACTCAATTAGTAGAGCTAANANTATAAATATCNTAGANTCCCAATTTCAGTTNAGTGAAAAAGACTTTTCTTTTTTATTCGAAAAGGANCAAAATCTTTATGAAGTTCAGAGATACGTCAAAGGTTTAGATAAAAACTTAATCAAAAATGTAGAATTTTTCGATTTATATATAGCAAAAGACTTAGGTGATGATAGTAAAAGTGTAACATTTAGGGTTACTATTCAATCTAAAGAAAAAACTCTTGAAGAAAAAGATTTAGAACAATTACATAAAAATATTTTAGAAAAAGTATCAAATAAATTTAAAGCAAAAATTAGAAGCTAATGGAAATTTCTAAAATTAGAAATTTTTCGATAATAGCTCATATTGATCATGGTAAATCCACTCTGGCGGACAGAATAATTGAAATTTGTGGAGGGATGGATGACAGGACTAAAAAAGACCAAGTCTTGGATTCAATGGAGATTGAAAGAGAAAGGGGGATCACTATAAAAGCTCAAACAGTAAGATTAAACTATAAAAATAAAAAAGGCGATGAATATCAACTTAATATACTTGATACACCTGGACACGTTGATTTTTCCTATGAAGTTTCAAGATCACTATCAGCTTGTGAAGGCTCAGTTTTAGTTGTTGACAGCACACAGGGTGTTGAGGCACAAACTCTCGCAAATGCTTATCAGGCAATAGATGTAAATCATGAGATACTTCCAGTTCTCAACAAAGCAGATTTACCTGCATCCGANCCAGAAAGNGTAAAAGAAGACATTGAACAAACAATAGGAATAGATACTTCAGAAGCTCNTCTNGTNTCNGCAAAAACTGGACTAGGAGTTGAAGATTTATTAGACCAGATTGTAGAAAAACTACCCTCTCCAAATACAAATGAAAAAAATCTTAAGGCTCTCTTAGTGGACAGTTGGTACGATAATTATTTAGGAGTAACAGTTCTGGTTAGAGTTCTTGATGGAGTTATGAAAAANGGTATGAANGTTAAGTTTTTATCTAANAATCAACAATACAATATCGATAGAATTGGATATTTCACACCTGAAATAAATTATTGTGATGAATTAGGTCCAGGAGAAATAGGTTTTATTAATGCTAGTATAAAGTCAGTTGCTGACTGTAAGGTCGGTGACACAATAGCAGAATTAAATGATCAAAAAATAAAACCACTTCCAGGTTTCAAGCCCTCATTACCAGTCGTGTTTTGTGGGATATATCCTGTTGATACATCAGATTATGAGAGACTTAAAGAGAGTTTTGAAAAACTTGCTTTAAATGACTCAAGTTTTACATATGAAAATGAAACTAGTGCTGCTTTAGGTTATGGTTTTAGGTGTGGTTTTTTAGGTTTGCTTCACCTAGAGGTTACAACAGAAAGNCTTAGAAGAGAATTTGATTTAGATTTAATTACTACTGCTCCAGGAGTTGTATANAAAGTAATTGACAGAAATAAAAACGAAATTGTAATAAGAAATCCCTCTGAACTACCTGATCCAGCTGAAATAGATAAAATTTTAGAACCATGGGTTAAATCTACTATAATAGTGCCACAGGATTATTTGGGTACTGTAATAACACTTTGTATTGAAAAAAGAGGTAAACAAAAAAACTTAAATATACAAAACAACAGAGCTATCTTAGAAATGGAATTACCTTTGAATGAAATCGTTATAGATTTTTATGACAAATTAAAATCTTATTCAAAAGGTTATGCTAGTTTTGATTATCAGGTCTATGATTATTTTGAAGGAGATCTAGTAAAACTAAATATTCTTGTTAATTCAGAAACTGTTGATGCNTTTTCAAATATAGTTCATAAAACAAGAGCNGAAACNATTGGNNGAANGATNTGTAATAANCTNAAAGATTTAATNCCAAGACAAAANTTTCAAATNCCAATTCANGCTGCNATTTATGGAAAAATTATNGCCAGAGAAACNATTAAAGCNTTNAGAAAAGATGTNACNGCNAAACTTTATGGCGGAGATGTGAGTAGAAAGAAAAAACTNNTNGAAAANCAAAAAAANGGAAAGAAAAGAATGAAACAATTTGGTAATGTNGAAATNCCNCANACNGCTTTTTTTGANGCNTTNAAAATAGGNGATANTGANTAATTNATGGAGAGATGGCCGAGTGGTTTAAGGCGCACGCCTGGAACGCGTGTATAGGGGCAACTCTATCGTGGGTTCGAATCCCACTCTCTCCGCCAATAAAATGAGTGAGTCAATAGGATATAATCTTAGAAAATTTGCCAGAAAATTTACTGAGTTTCCATTAGTTGAAATAAAAGACAAAATAATCAACCACAAATCAATTAATAAAATACCCCAAAATGTTTATCAAACATGGGAGACTAGATCTCTTGGAAAGACTCACGCTAAATCAATTCAAGAATTTAGAGAAAAAAATCCAACTTTCTCTTTCTATTTATATGATAAGGAGAAAAGAGATAGCTACATGGAGTCTAGTTGGGGCAAGGAAGATATTTCAAAAATATATTTCAAAAGTATTTTTGGTCCAATGAAAGCTGATATTTTCCGTTATTGTATATTGTATGAGTTAGGTGGTTATTATTTCGATATAGCAAAAGGCTGCAAATGCCCACTTAATCAACTTCATGATAGTAATCANNTAGGAGTCTTAACTTATGAGGATACAATATGCTATTACCCACCAAATGATCCGAAACTTTTTTCGCTACTTAGACCTTTTAACCATTTTTTGCAATGGGGACTTGCATTTTCATCAAAAAATTTGTTTTTAGAGAGTTTAATTAATAATATTTGTTCAGACTATAAATATTATAGAGATAAAGTTTTTGAAAATCCAAAGGTAGCTATTTTAAATTTTACTGGACCTGGTATGTATACAAAAGTAATGAGAAATTATATTTCAAATAATGATATTTTTGACATGTCTGAATTAGATATAAAGTTTAATAACAATGGAATATTTAAATTAAAGGGATCCTCTGTAAGACATTATATAGTCCCTAGTTATACTTATCAAAAAAACTCAAAAATAGTTAGTTAGCATCAATTGATTTAAGGAATTCTTGTAAAATATTTTCATAAATATTCAATGGGAAATCTTTTAAATTTTTAAAACCATAATCTTTAATTTGAATTGTCTTTGAAAAACCAGGTCTTGAAAATTTTTTTTCATTTGTAACTCCAAATATTTTAAGTGTTTTTACTCCCANAAATTCAAACATCCAAGCAGTGCCACTATCATTGCAAAGCAAACAACTCATTTGTTTTGCTAAACNCATAGTGAAAGTTATATCGTTTGAGATTAACTCACCATTTTTCCATTCTGGGCAGTTAAAGCCGTTTTTNAGACAAATATTTAAGAGATCTTTTTCATCAGGACCTAAAAAAAAGAAAATATTATAGCCATTTTTNTGNAATTTGTGTGCAATCATTAAATANTTTTCAAAATCCCATTGTCTTATTTTATTGCCAGCGCCTGGTGAGATTGCAATATTTTTGTTAATTTCCTCATAACTAAATGAAAATTTAATACTTTCTGGAAGTATTATATTAGGTATTTCTTTAATAACTTTTTTTTGAAGGGTTGATAAAATATTAAAATAAAATTGCTCAATATAAACATCTTTAAATTTTAAATTGTATTTATTTTTAATATCAGAAAAAAAAAAGTTTGCACATGAACTAAAAAAATATTTATGTGGTATTTTTTTTAGACTTAATGTCCTTAAAACAACTTTTTGTAAATCTATGATTAAATCAAAATATTGATTTTCAAGTTTAGTATTTTTTCTAAATAGATTTGATATTGATGACTGTATGCCATTATTTTCAATAATTTCAAAAATTGTATCTTTTACTAATGGATTTAATTTATCTTTAAAAGTTGTTGTATGGGTGGTCGTGTAATAAATTTTTGATTCAGGGTATATGTTTTTTAAAGTTTGTAAAAAAGTTACCTTTTGTAAGCCATCTCCAATTTTATCATTAAAACTATATACAAGAATATTCATTCATTAATATCTAACTCAACTTTTGTTTTGGCACCTAAATCTTTAATTTTATTAGCCCTACTTAATAAACTACCCTTACCATCTGTTATATATTTTTTAGACTGATTTATATTTTCAGTTGATTTAATTAAACTTGCTTCAGTTTTTTCTAGCAAATTTAAAGTTTTTGCAATCTGGTCAAACATACTACCTGCAATTTCTGCAATTTCTTTTGAATTTTTATTTTGTTTCTCAAGTCTCCAAATACTCTCGACGAGTTTCATGCACATAATGAGAGTAGATGGTCCCACAATTATTACTTGTTTTTGTTGTGCATAGTTTGAAATACTCTGATCGTACTTTTGAGCAGTGATCAATGCATAATCATGAGGCATGAATATAAAGACATAATCTGGCGAATTCACTTTTATGAGGTTTGTATAATCCTTTTTGTGAATTGCATTTATATGACTTTTCATTGAATTTATGAAATTTTTTATAGACACCTCTTTTGCCTTTTCATCATCAGTGTTTTGATAATCATACCAATCTTTCATTGGTAATTTTGAATCAATAATAATATTCCTTTTTTCTGGAAGAAAAATTACTACATCAGGCCTAAAAATTTGCCCACTCTCATTTTTATCAGTAAATTGCGTTTTGTAGTCTCTATCTTTGGTCATTCCACAATCTTGTAAGATATTCTCCAAAATAGCCTCACCCATGTCGCCCATATCGGAGATATTTGCTGTCATGGCATTAGTCATCTTTTTTGTTAAAACTCCAATTTCATCTATTTTGGAATTAACATATCCTGTTTGTTCAAGAGTTTTATCAAATAGGTTTGCGAGGTTTTCGTTAATTTTTTTTAAATCTAAATCTGTNTTATCATTAGTCTTNGTACTTGACTTTAACAAAACAAAAATTAAAAGAACGATTACAATAATTAAAAATATAATTATTAAAAAATCCAAATTCATATAAATTTAATTAATATTTAAGAGTAAATTTTATGAATATTATCAATATTACTCTTTAATTTGTTCTTTAATATATTTAATGACTCACAATCAAAAAAATTCTGTTCTAAAAACTTATTATAACTTTGTTTAATCTCATGGGAGATTTGCTCGATTTTTAAAAAATCTTCAGGTATGTGATTTTTTATTTTTTTTACCTCTTGATTGAAATCATTAAGTGCATTTTTAAAATGTTTATCAGAAAAAGTTTCAAGTTTATTTTTAATATTTGAGATATTTAAATTAGTATCAATTTTAGACTCCAAGTCATAAACAGTTAAACTAAAATAGTCAAAAATTTGTTCATACAAATCGTAAAGTTTTTGGGAATTTATAACTTTTGGAATATTCATATATAAAGATTACATTAGATACTTTTGATATGTCAAAGAAATTTTAAAATGAAAAAAGCCTAAATACTTATTTATCTAGGCTTTTTAAAAATAAAATTAATATGCCGTATCTCTTCCATCATCCTTTGCAATTTCTCGCGCATTAGGATTTACTGATGGCCTAAAAGGTATTTCAACTATTTCACCATCTACAGGCGACCCTGGAGTTTCACAATACTCATCAGGTAGATGAAATTTAAATTTATTACCTAAGTCTTTTTTCTCATAAGGTACATATCCCATTGCGATATTTGTTCCCAATTCAGGGGAATACCAAGGTGATGTTAGATACCCTATTGGTGTAGATCCATCTTCAGATATAAGCCAAAAGTCTGGAGCATATTCATCAATGGGTTTACCACCTAATCTAAATCCAACTAGTTGGTTGCTATATGGTTTCTCACCTGCCTCAATTTTTGTTCTCATTGCCTCTAGAGCTTCTTTACCAATATAGTCAGCTTGTTTTTTTCTTGGAACCTGATAGCCAAGGTTACATTGAAATGGATAAGTTTCGGCATCAAGATCTTGACCCCAAGATAAAATTCCTGCAGCTATTCTTCTATGGTGTGCA
>FUFK010056896.1_pt1 | contig 10339 bp, 7 predicted proteins | sample 1021851 | NCBI WGS metagenome assembly FUFK01 (sample SAMEA51879418, study PRJEB19060) | metagenome
CGACATCACCATCCTGTGCCTTCCCGATGACGCCGCGCGGGAATCTGCTGCGCTGGCAGCCGAGGTCGGCGCGCGGGTGATCGACGCCTCGACGGCGCATCGCACGGCGGAAGGCTGGGATTTCGGCTTTGTCGAGCTGTTCGACGGCGCACGCGATGCTGTCGCCGGTTCGGCGCGGATCAGCAACCCCGGATGCTATTCGACCGGGTTCCTTGCATTGGCACGCCCGCTGGTGGCGGCCGGGATCATTGCCGCCGACGCGGGCCTGACTGTGCCTGCCGTATCCGGCTATAGTGGCGGCGGCAAGGGCATGATCGGACGTTTCGAGGCCGGCGAGATGCCGCCGCACGGCGCGTATGGCCTGGCGCTNGCACACAAGCATATTCCCGAGATGGTCCGTTATGCCGGGCTCGACCGGGCGCCGATCTTCATGCCGTCCGTGGGGAACTTCTATGCCGGCATGCTGGTNCATCTGCCGCTTCACGCAGCCAGTNTNAACCGCGCTNTNANGGCAGNCGACATCCATGATGTCTATGCGGCGCAGTTCGCGGGCAGNCCCTTCATCCGCATGGNCGCGNCGCAGGCNGGCGATCCCGAGGTGGCGGCGATGATGCTTGACGCATCGGCGCTTGCCGGTTGCGACCATATGGAAATTTTCGTCTTNGCCAANGCCGATGAAAGCCAGTTCTGGCTGACGGCGCGGCTGGACAATCTCGGCAAGGGGGCGTCCGGCGCCGCCGTGCAGAACATGAACATCGCGCTCGGCCTTGACGAGACGGCCGGGCTCTCGGTCTGACCGGGGCGCGGCGATGAACCCGCTTGCCGACCAGCATNTCTATCTTGCCGANCAGTCCGAGGACCAGCGCGCCAGCGACTATCCCTATGCCGCGCCTGAAGGTGCCTATGTTCTCGACCATGGACGGCTTTTGCAGCTGTCGGACGCGTCGGTCCTCGAGGGGCGCGTGGCGGTGCTGTCTGTCGGCTCGAACCGTGCGCCGGTGCAACTGCGCCGCAAGTTNGGCNACAAGGCGGTGGTGCCGGTCACGCCGCTGATCCTGCATGATTGCGATGTCGTGCATGCGGCGGCGATCAGCTATTACGGCGCCGTGTCCTGCACNGCGTTTCCCTCGCGCGGCACCGATGTGATGCTGAACGCGGCCTGGCTCGATCCNNAGCAGTTGCAGGTNATGCACCGGACCGAGGCGCTCGGCGTCGCCTATNATTATGTGCGGCTGTTCACCGGCGTGGTCACGCATCTTCCGGTTCTGGAGGCCGGCGGCGAGATTGTCGCACCGACCCAGCCGGTGTTCGGATATGCCGCGCGGCGCGGGGTGCTGGATGTCGGTGGCGGCTATCCTGCCGGCCTTGATCGCATTCCGGCGCGCAACCGGCGTTTCCAGACGTTCTCGCAGGCCTCGGCGGCGGCGCTGGTTCACACGCTGGCAGGCAGCGGCGAGCCGACGGTCGACNGGTTTNTCGCCCGCGTTGTCGAGGACCGTGGCTTCCGCCGCAAGGTCAATGACGACCTTCAGGCCCGCGCTGTTCATGGCGAGGGACCGTGGAAGATNCAGGACGCGGAAAGCGTCGATATCAANGATTTCCTGTAGNNGGTCCCGCCGCCNGTCAGGCGACAAGCCGGTCGAGAACGAGGCCCGCCGTCAGCAGCAGCCCGGCATCGCGGTTCGACTTGAACAGGCGCAGTGCCATCNCGGGATCATCAGCGTNNAGATTGCGGACCTGCCAGCCAAGGTGANCTGTCATTGCGGCAAGTCCCGCGACCCAGAACCCCGGTCCGGCCAGCACCCACAGCCCGGCCGCCAGAAGCGCGACTGCCAGCAGGTAGGCGGCGGCAACGCCGGCGCGAAGATGCCGTCCGAGCCCGAGCGCCGATGATTTCACCCCCACCTTGCGGTCATCGGCCATGTCCTGAACCGCATAGATGGTGTCATAGCCGAACACCCATGCCACGCTTCCGGCATANACGAAAAGNAATTCTNCCGGCGGGATCGCTGCGCTAGCGGCTGTCCAGCCAAGCGGCACACCCCAGGAAAATGTCAGCCCCAGAACGGCCTGCGGCCACCATGTCACACGCTTGGCAAGCGGGTAGAGAACGACAAGCGGAAGTGCCGCAATNCCGGCNATCACCGCTGTAACGGGAAGCTGCAGCAGTACGGCAAGTCCGACAAGGCAGAGCAAGGCAAGGAAGACCAGTGCCTGCATCATGCTGACGGTGCCGGCGGCAAGCGGTCGCGCCGCGGTGCGTTCCACCTGCCGGTCGAGCCGCCGGTCCCACAGGTCATTCACCACGCATCCGGCGGCGCGCATCGTCACCGCGCCGATCAGGAACAGNGCCATCAGCCGNACCATCGCGGCGGGATCGGNGGCGGCAAGCGNGATCACCCACCAGCCCGGAAGCAGCAGCAGCCACCAGCCGATCGGCCGGTCGAATCTTGCGATCAGCAGGTAGGGATGCGCCGCGGCCGGCAGCAGCCGCCACCAGTCCGGAAGGCTGATATCCGTATGCTGTGTCCGGCTGTCGCGGGGATCTTTGATTCGTGATGGTGACATGGGCGTCAGTCATACCGCAGTTCCGCAGGCCGGTACAGGCACCGGTTGGCTGCAGGTGACCGCTTGCAAAGCTGATCCCAGCGGCATACATGTGGCAGATGAACGCAGCCGACACCAAGGCGAGGCTCTATGTCGAGGATGACCTCGCCGAGGGCCNGACGCTCCATCCCTCGCCGGACCAGCAGCATTATCTTGTCAATGTGATGCGTCTTGGAGATGGTGACGCGNTGGCCCTGTTCAACGGGCGCGACGGCGAATGGCGCGCGATCCTGCAGCGCGAGGGCAAGCGCGGCTGCTCCCTTGCCCCTGAGGCCCAGACACGGCAGCAGCATGCGAGCCCCGACCTGTGGCTTGTTTTTGCGCCGGTGAAGAAGGCGCGCCTCGATTTCATCGCGCAGAAAGCATCCGAAATGGGGTGCAGCCGGATCTGGCCGGTGCGGACGGATTATTGCCAGGTATCGCGGGTGAATGACGACCGGATGCTGGCCAATGCCATCGAGGCCGCCGAGCAGACAGAAAGGCTGGATATCGCCGAGATCATGCCGTTTTCGGTGCTGTTTGACGCACTGTCAGCCTGTGGTGACGACCGCACAATCATCTTTTGTGACGAGGCCAGCGCCGGTGATCCGGATGCCAATGCCATTGCCCGCCTTGCTGATGCCGGCCCCATCAGCAGGGCCGCCGTCGTGATCGGGCCGGAGGGCGGGTTTTCGCCTGCCGAACGAAGCCGGATCGACGGCCTGCAAAACAGTTTGAAACTTTCCCTTGGCCCGCGCATATTGCGCGCCGACACGGCCGCGATCGCCGCGCTGACCTGCTACCAGTCTGTTTGTGGAGACTGGACATGACGGCATGCCGCGCCAACATGATCCGTGCCGGAGCCGGGAACGGCAATGCAACAGCAGGTTGCCTGATGCGACCTGAAAGACGGAACCTCTCTCATGCATGACACGCAACAGGACCCGGTCGATGTCGGCCAGATGATTGCCTGGATTGCCGACGGGGAAACCCCCGACGGCCAGCAGAAAATCGGCACAGAGCATGAGAAATTCCTNTTCCACCGCCAGACGCTTGCCCCTGTCGCCTATGAGGGAGAGGCGGGCATCGGTGTCCTGCTGGAACGGTTGCTGACTGATCTTGGCCCGGGGGCCGAGCCGATCATGGAAAACGGCAACATCATCGGCATTGTCGATGCTGATGGTGGTGCTGTGACGCTGGAGCCGGGAGGCCAGCTGGAGCTGTCAGGTGCGCCGCTTGACGACATTCACCAGACCTGCAGCGAGACCGGACGGCACCTGCGGCATATGCTGGCCGCAGCCAAACCGCTCGATATCGGGATGATGGGCCTTGGCTATCATCCGGTTGCAAGGCGTGAAGACATCAGCTTCATGCCGAAAGGGCGCTACCGGATCATGAGCCGTCACATGCCGAAGGTCGGCACGCTCGGCCTTGATATGATGCTNCGTACCTGCACGGTGCAGGTGAACCTCGACTTCGCGGACGAGGCCGACATGCGCCAGAAGTTCCGTACCTCGCTCGCACTGCAGCCGGTGGCGACGGCGCTGTTTGCAAACTCGCCCTTCAAGGATGGCAAGCCCTCCGGCTTCCTGTCGACGCGGGCGCATGCCTGGACGGATACCGACGCCGCGCGAAGCGGCGTTCCGGCTTGCGTGTTCGACCCATATTTCGGCTATGAACAGTGGATCGACTATATCCTCGATGTGCCGATGTATTTCCTCCATCGCGGCGATGACTATATCGATGTTGCCGGGCAGTCCTTTCGCGATTTCATGGATGGCATGCTCCCCGGGTTCGAGGGCCAGCTGCCGTCTATGGCCGATTTTCAGGACCACATCACAACGGCCTTTCCGGAAGTCCGCCTGAAGCGGTTCCTTGAAATGCGCGGAGCGGATGGTGGTGCCTGGGGCAATATCTGCGCGCTTCCTGCCTTCTGGACGGGTTTGCTTTACGATGCCGAAGCTCTCGCCGCAGCGACCAAACTTGCCGAGGGGCTGACGGCTAACGACGTCATGGAAGCAAGGCTGTCCGTGTCACGTGACGGCCTTCGCGGCCAGCTTGGCGGGCGCGACATCCACAAGCTCGCTGAAGAGTTGGTGAAGCTGTCGTCAGACGGGTTGCGGCGGCGCGCCCGGATCGATGACGGCGGCAATGACGAGACCGGATATCTGGCACCGCTTCGCGAGGTCGTCTCCAGCGGCGAGACACCGGCGGACCGGCTTTTGCGCCTCTATGACACCTCGTGGGGCGGCGACCTGCAGCAGATTTTCAACGCCGAGCAATATCAATGATCACCCGGCGCGGCGTCACGGTGGGCTGCCTGCCCGACGCCTGGCCTGACCTGACCTGACCAGCGCAGGATAGCGTTCATGCCCGTGTTGCTGTTCATTGTCGGGATCAATTTTGTCGGCGTCGGCGCGCTGATCCCGGTGCTGCCGCTGACGGTGATCGAAAGTGGCTATCCGGCCAGCGTGATGACGCTTCTTCTGGCCTCCTATGCCTTTGCCATGTTCATCGGCAATCCGGTTCTCGGACGGCTGTCGGATCATTTCGGCAGGCGGCTGATGCTGTTCGGCTCGCTGGCTGTCGGCGCGGCAGCGCATGCATGGTTCGCCTTTTCCGGCGATATTGTCACCATGTTCGTCGCGCGGATCGTGGCCGGCTTCGCTGCGGGCAATACCGGCGTGATCCAGGCGATGATCGCCGACCGCACCGCGCCCGAGAAACGCGCCCAGTATATGGGTTTTCTGGGAGCGGCTATTGGCATCGGCTTTGTCGCCGGACCGGCGCTTGGCGGCCTTCTCAGCGAGGTCGGGGACGGGCCGGTGCATCAGGCGCCATTCCTTTTGGCGGCAGGTTTCTCGTTCCTCGCGCTGCTGATGACCGTCAGGCTGAAGGCGCCTGAAGGCGGCCGCTTGCCGAGCCACTCAGCTGAAGCAGGTGTCTATCAGCGGGTGCGCGCGCTTCTGGCCTCGCCTCTGGCGCCCTATGCGCTGGTCTCGCTGGCGCTGAACCTGTCCTTCGCCCAGGTCGAGGCCTCGTTTGTGCTCGTCCTGCGCGACTATCTCGATTACGGCCCGCGGGAAACCGGATGGCTGTTTGCCTATGTCGGTGTCTGCATCATTCTGGTTCAGGCATTCCTGATCCGCCGCATCGTCGGCCGTTTCGGCGAGGTCAGCACGGTGCGCACCGGCGGCATCTTCCTGATGCTGGCTCAGGCGCTGACCGTGCTGCTGGTTCTGGGAATGCTGCCNGCAGGCGGCACCCCGCTGGTCCAGACCCTGTTCGTGACGACGGGCATCTGTTTCGGCTACGCCATCGCGACGCCGGCGATCAGCAGCGCTGCCAGCCGGCTTGCCGGGGCCAGCAGCATGGGCGGGGCCCTTGGCATGATCCAGGGATTCGGCTCTCTCGGACAGGTCGCCGGTCTTGTGCTCGCCGGCCCGCTCTATGACCTGGGCGGCTCTCAATATCCGTTCGGCTTCGGCGCCGCCGTGACGCTTGTGATGCTGGCGCTGGTGCCGTCCCTGACGCGGCCGTCGGCAGACGGGGAGGCGGGCTAGGCCGCCTCGGTTCCGCCGACGGTAATGCCGCCCATCTTCACGGTCGGCTGGCCGACGCCCGCNGGCACGCTCTGNCCGGCCTTGCCACAGGTGCCGACACCGCTGTCNAGCGCCATGTCGTTGCCGATCATGCTGATCTTTGTCATGGCGTCGGGACCGTTGCCGATCAGTGTCGCGCCCTTCACCGGCGACCCGATCTTGCCATTCTCGACCAGATAGGCCTCGGAGGCCGCAAAGACGAATTTGCCGGATGTGATATCGACCTGCCCGCCGCCGAAATTGACGGCATAGATGCCCTTTTTCATCGACGCGACGATTTCCTGCGGGTCATGTTCGCCATTTTCCATGAAGGTGTTGGTCATGCGCGGCATCGGCGCGTGCTCATAGGACTGGCGCCGTCCGTTGCCGGTNGGGTCCACACCCATGAGGCGCGCATTCTGGCGGTCCTGCATGTAGCCGCACAGCACGCCATCCTCGATCAGCACATTGCGGCGCGACTGCGTGCCCTCGTCATCAATGGTGATGGAACCGCGGCGGTCCTCGATGGTGCCGTCATCGACNACGGTGACGCCCTTGGACGCGACCTGTTCGCCGACCCGGCCGCTGAAGGCCGAAGTGCCCTTGCGGTTGAAGTCGCCCTCAAGCCCGTGGCCCACCGCCTCGTGCAGCATCACGCCCGGCCAGCCGGACCCAAGCACGATTTCCATCTCGCCTGCGGGAGCCGGCACCGACCCGAGGTTCACCGTAGCGATACGGAGCGCCTCGCGCACCTGNGCCTGCCAGATTTCGGGCTGCATNTAGGCATNGAACATCACCCGNCCGCCGGCGCCGGACGAGCCNGANTCCATGCGGCCGTCCTGTGAGACGACGACAGACACATTCAGCCGNACCAGCGGCCTGATGTCGGCGGCGCGGTGGCCGTCGGCGCGGATGATCTGCACCGCCTGCCAGCTGCCCGAGACCGAGGCGCTGACCTGCACGACTCGCGGGTCGGCGGCGCGCGCATAGGCGTCGATTTCCTGAAGCAGCCCGACCTTGTCCTCGAAGGCTATACCGACAAGCGGNTTGCCGTCTGTNTANAGCGGCATGTTGCTGGCCGATACCGGCGGCTGTGCGGCAACGCCCGAGTAACCGCGGGTGACGGCCGACACACTGTCCGCGGCGCGTTGCAGGGCGGCCTCGGTCAACTCGCCGGCATGCGCATAGCCATGCGCCTCGCCGGCAATGGCGCGAAGTCCAAATCCGCTGGACTGGTCGTAGCTGGCGCTCTTCAGCCGCCCGTCGTCAATCATCAGCATTTCGGAATGCCGCATTTCCAGAAACAGCTCGCCATCATCGGCATCGACAAGGGCGTTGCGGACAATGGCCTCGGCCGAATCGCGGTCGAGCGCGCCGCTGCGGAAGAAGATGTCATCGGTGGTCTGGAGATGGTCCATATCGTCCTTTTCCCGGCGCTGGTGGTGCCTTTTCTGAAGAATCGCTGACGTTGAGAATGGGGCGCTGCGGTCCCGATTTCAAGCGCCAAGGCGGTCATTTGCNTGGCGCCGGGGCCACTTGCCGCNGGCTGGTGAAAATAAGGNGGGAATTTTTTTGAATTTGTAGCGACAGGCTGCCGCACAGGGCTTTCAAATTCCGGCGAATCGGTCTAATAACAGCACAGTTCGGGGAAACCCGAAGGTGCCGTGCGCAACGCAGCCCGAAANTGTCGTCGCGCTTACTTCTGGGGGAGATATCCATGGCATTCATGGTCACCGCTTTTCGTGAGGTGATTTCACGTGTGCTGGCGCCGGTTGCACTGGTNGCCGCTACTGTTCTGTTTTTCGCCGGCAACGCCTATGCCGCTCAGCCGCTGCCCTGGCAGCTCGGCCTGCAGCCGCCTGCCGGATCGATCGCCGAAATGGCGGACGACCTTCACAACCTGTTGCTGGTGGTCATCACGCTGATCTCGCTGTTCGTGCTGGCGCTGCTGGTTTATGTCGGCGTGCGGTTCCGCGCCTCGGCCAATCCGGTGCCGTCAAAGACATCGCACAACACCGTGATCGAGATCCTGTGGACCGTCATCCCCGTGCTGATCCTTGTCGGCATCGCGGTGCCGTCCTTCCGGCTTCTCTACTATCTGGACAAGACGGCCGATACNGACATGGTGATCAAGGTGACTGGCAACCAGTGGTACTGGAACTACGAATATCCNGACGAGGGGATCGCCTTCGACAGCTANATGATCGACGAGGCNGACCTCNAGGAAGGCCAGATCAGGCTGCTGTCGGTGGACAACCCGATGGTCGTTCCCGAGAACACCCGCATCAAGCTGGTCATCACCGGCAACGATGTAATGCATTCCTACTTCGTGCCGTCGCTTGCCGTTCAGGTTTATGCGTTCATCGGTCGCACCAACGAGGTGTGGATCGACGTGCCCGAGGGTGAGAAGACTTATTACGGGCAATGCAACCAGATCTGCGGNGTGAACCANGCCTANATGCCGATCGAGGTGCGCGCCCTTCCCGAGGCGGAATACAAGGCCTGGCTCNAGNCCGCCCGCGAGGAATTNGCCATGAACNCATACGGTGCCGCAGGTCGCGCCGNANGCNGNNNCCGNGGAGAANATCCTCCTCGCNTCNGCCAACTAGATTGTTAGCGNAGAGGAAACAGAAAATGAGTGCTCAAGCCCACGCTGANCATGGTGCACCNACCAGCTTNGTGCGCCGCTGGCTNTANTCCACGAACCANAAGGACATCGGCACGATGTACCTTGTCTTCGCCATTCTCGCGGCCTTCATCGGTGGCGGTCTNTCGATCTACATGCGTATGGAGCTGATGGAGCCCGGCGTCCAGTATATGGAAGACGGCCATGTCTGGAACGTGTTCACCACGGCCCATGGCCTGATCATGGTCTTCTTCGTGGTGATGCCTGGCCTGATCGGCGGCTTCGGAAACTGGTTTGTTCCGATCATGATCGGCGCGCCCGACATGGCATTTCCGCGCATGAACAACATTTCGTTCTGGCTGCTGCCACCTTCGTTTATCCTGCTGTTGCTTTCGGCTGTGATGGATGGCGGTGCCGGCGTCGGCTGGACAATCTATCCGCCGCTGTCCTCATCAGCGGGAACGCCCGGCATGTCGATGGATCTTGCGATCTTCTCGCTTCACCTTGCGGGTGTCTCGTCGATCCTTGGCGCGGCGAACTTCATCACCACGATCTTCAACATGCGCACGCCCGGCATGACCCTCCACAAGATGCCGCTGTTCGTATGGGCGATGCTCGTGACAGCGTTCCTGCTGCTGCTNGCTGTGCCGGTTCTTGCCGGTGCGATCACCATGCTGCTGACNGACCGCAACTTCGGCACCACCTTCTTCATNCCTGAAGGCGGCGGTGACCCGATCCTNTTCCTGCACCTNTTCTGGTTCTTTGGCCATCCCGAGGTGTACATCATGATCCTGCCCGCCTTCGGCATTGTCAGCCATATCATCTCGACCTTCTCGAAGAAGCCGGTCTTCGGCTATCTCGGCATGGCCTACGCGATGGTAGCGATCGGCGTCATCGGCTTCATCGTCTGGGCGCACCACATGTACACTGTGGGCCTCAGTGTCGATACCCGCGCCTATTTTACCGCGGCGACGATGGTGATNGCGGTTCCGACAGGCGTGAAAATCTTCTCCTGGATCGCGACAATGTGGGGTGGCTCGATCACCTTCCGCGTTCCGATGCTCTGGGCGATCGGTTTCATCTTCCTGTTCACCGTCGGCGGCGTGACCGGCGTGGTGCTGTCGAATGCCGGCCTCGATGTCGTGCTTCACAACACCTACTATGTCATTGCGCACTTCCACTATGTGCTGTCGCTCGGCGCCGTGTTCGGTCTGTTTGCCGGTTTCTACTACTGGTTCTCGAAGATGACCGGCTACGAATATTCCGAAGGCCTTGGCAAGCTGCATTTCTGGGTGACCTTCGTCGGCGTGAACCTGACCTTCTTCCCGATGCACTTCCTCGGACTGGCTGGCATGCCGCGTCGCTATATCGATTATCCTGACGCATTTGCCGGTTGGAACATGGTCGCCTCGATCGGCTCCTACGTCGGTGCAGCGGGCGCCATCCTGTTCCTTGTCATCATCGCCGAGGCCTTCATCGCGAAACGCCGCGCCGAGGACAATCCGTANGGTGAGGGAGCAACCACCCTTGAGTGGCAGGGATCTTC
>FUFK010722291.1_pt1 | contig 10338 bp, 12 predicted proteins | sample 1021851 | NCBI WGS metagenome assembly FUFK01 (sample SAMEA51879418, study PRJEB19060) | metagenome
TGTCCGCGAACGGTTTTGATGATGCTTGGGATTGGTACACTGGGGGCCCCCGGCAACGTCTCCAGCCGGGTGGGTCGATAGTTTTGGTGCAAACGCGCTGGTCCGAAAAGGATATGACCGGTCAGTTGTTACGTGCGATGGCTAAAGATCCGTTAGCCGACCAGTGGGAAGTTGTGGAGCTTCCTGCTATTTTTGATGACGGTAAACCGTGCTGGCCAGAGTTTTGGAACCTTGAAGACCTTACCGCGGTCAAAGCATCTATACCTCCGAGCAAATGGAACGCGCAATATCAGCAGAACCCGACGGGTGAAGAGAACGCGATTATCCCACGGCACTGGTGGAACAAGTGGGAGAAGGAAAGTATTCCTAATCTTGAGTATGTAATTCAGAGCTATGATACGGCGTTTTCAAAGCGCGAGACTGCTGACTATTCTGCGATTACAACGTGGGGTGTGTTCCGTCCTGAAGAGGTTGGTGGCCCTCCGGGACTCATACTTCTGGACAGTCAGAAGGACAGGTGGGACTTTCCTGAGCTAAAACAGATTGCTTTAGAGCAGTACAAGTATTGGGAGCCGGATACTGTAATTGTAGAAGCCAAGGCTTCTGGTCTGCCTTTGACGCATGAGTTGAGGAACATGGGTATACCTGTTGTTAACTTTANGCCAAGCAAAGGTAATGATAAGATAACNCGTGTTCATTCGGTGTCTCCTCTTTTTGAAGCTGGCATGGTCTGGGCACCGGACACGGTTTTTGCGGATGAGATGATTGAAGAGGTTGCCGCATTTCCAAACGGGGAGCATGATGACTTGGTAGATAGCATGACACAGGCCTTGATGAGATATCGCCAAGGCAACTTTGTTCAGCTACCTTCTGATGACTGGGATGAGGAAGACGGGAATATGCAGGTAAGGGCGTACTACTGATGGCTGATAGCAAGGTAGACTTAGGGGCGGGCAGCTCTGATTTTAGCGGTATGTCCATGAACGAGGCGTTTGGTCTTGAGCCCGGTGATGAAGGCTACATGGGTCTGTTTCCCGGCCCTGTTTACAAGGACGACGGCACCTCAGTTACTAGAGAAGGTGCCTTTATAAGTGACCTCGATACTGGTGGCAAAACTCTTCATGACGCAGTTAAGTTTGAACGCTCCGCGGACCGCGTATCTCCCTATGAGGGGCTTGCTGATCCTGCGTATGATTTTGATACCCCCATGGAATTTTTTGAACTGTTTCAGGACGGCAAGTTATTTCCAAACACAATCTCTGGGAAAACAGGCACTTTTGTTCCTCGTCGTGTTGAGCAGGACGCTGACGGCAATGTAACTGTGGTGCCTATTGGTTTTCAGGAAGGCGGTTCAGTAGAAGAAGTTGGTATTATGGGGGCTTTACTACGGCCCAGTATAGATCTTCCGGACTCTGCATCACAAGATATGGTCCGTCAGTCTGCNCGTGAGGGTTCTGAGGGTGCTTCTATGTTTTATCCTGAAGGGGCCCCGACATTTGAACAGGTTCTGGAGACTAAGTACGGGTATCCGGCTGACGTTGACCGCAGTGATTTTGAGACGACTTCGGAATTGATGCGGGCTGAACGTCCCCGATATGACCTTCCGACATATCAGGAGATGGAAGATGCTCGTGCTCATGCGTTGCAGACAGCTTTGCTGGCACAGCAGGTTGGTCCTGAGACAGCACAGGGCCTTGGCAGTATATCAGAGTTTGTAGACAAGACTTTTCTTGGAGCCACCTCAGAGGACGTTGCGATGGACAAGCGCAACAATGCTTTTGGGGCCCAGTTGTTAAAAAAGGCAGGTATAAACGCTACGCCGCAGCAGATTACAAAAATGGTAGATCAGGCTGTTTTTGACCAGTTGGACACGGTTTTAGGGCGTAAGCCCGGTGAGCGGCGGTTCAAGTCGCCTGATACCGGCATAGATATCTTCTTTCCGCGAGATAAGTACGGTTACTTTAATGTGAATAGGTACGACTGATGGCAGAGAGACCTCGTGGTTTTGATGTAAACCAACCCGGATCAACACGAGAAAGCCTGATTGGTTTAGCGCAGGGCGCGACAACAGATCTTCTTGGTGGAGTGGTAGATGCGGGAGACGCGGTTGGTAGTTTGGCCGCAAAGATTCCTTACACGCCTTTTTTGTTAGGTCTTTCTCAACTGAAGGGCTCGTCTGACACGCTTGGTTCCGAGGCTCTCGGATCACGGATCTACGGCAAAGCTCCAACAGAAGAATTGCAGAGAATACGAGACGACGCTCGTTTGGTTGGCGGTATTGCTGGTATCGGTGAGCTGGCTACGGCCAAGCTCGCTAACTTAACTGCAAAAGGAATTGGTGATTTTTTACCTTATTTAAAAGGTGTAGATGAGGTTGCGGTTACGCCAGAGGGTGTACCGATACCAGTGAAAGATTTACCAGATACCTCTGTTACTAAAATGATAGCTGGCCGTAACTCCACCTCTGGACGTTCTCGTGAGAATATGGCTAAAGAGCAGCGCAAGATGGGGAAGAGCGAGCAGGAGATTTACCGGTCTACAGGAGCTTATTTTGATAGTGATGTGTTAGGTATGGACGTTGATGCTTTTCGGCATGAGATACCCAACGCAGAGAAATCTACTTTAAAAATTGGAAAAATAGATTCTACAAAAAGTTCATACAGCTCTAAGGGTGGAGATTACTTTTATTCTAAAGATAGAGTGTCTTTTGGTTTTAAACCGGATGTATCGGAATATCAGTACAACCCTGAAACTGAAGAATTGTTTTACAACCCTATGCCGAAAGGGGCCAAGTTTGAAGACGGAAGTCAAGACCTTGGGTGGAATCCTAAGCTAGGAGATATTTTAGATTATCCAGAGCTGTTTGAAGAATACCCGCAGTTAAGAGATCTTATGGTTGTTAGGTTATCTTCTCCTTCCGTAAAAGTTGGTGGTGACACCAAACAATTTCGTGCTTTTTATTTACATGACGGGCCACGTGGGAAACCTGTGATCGCTGTAGCAGATGCCCAGACGGTATTACCTGAACAGGAGTTTCAATCAAGGTTATTGCATGAAGTTCAACACGCAATTCAGGCAATAGAAGCAACCCCCGGTGGCGGGGAGTTCATAAGGATATACGAGGGGTTAAAAGACCGCTTAGGCGTAGAGGGTGATAGTGATTATGTTATGGGTCGCGCCATAGACTTCTATGAATCTCTGTACGGAGAGGTTGAGGCTCGTATTGTGCAGCAAAGGTTTTTAAACCCTGAGTTAAAAAAAGAAAGTCCTGTGCAAACTCGTAAAAAAGAAGCCGAAGATACTGATATCATAATAGAGGAAGATGATGCGGTAGACGTTGGTGAACAAGCTATTCGAGATGAACTTGAGTATGGCGATGTTAGTTATGAAGAGGTTTATCCAGAACAGTTTAAAAAAGATGGCGGCGTGGTGAGTTTGTTAGATAAAGCACAGAACATGAACCGCGGTCCGAAGGGCGTGGCGAGTTTATCGTCGATAGCTAGGAATATGAACCGCCCTATGGTAAGTATGTCAGAAGGCGGCACTGTTTCATCAGTAGGACCGTCGGCCGAGGCCCGCGATCAAGCGGCGCGGATGACTTTAATTGAGATGCAGATGGAGCCGGGTGCACGGGAAATTTTTGATAATAACCCGTATGCTCGTATTGGCTTAGATATTTTAGAGCGGGGCGAGTACCCCGATAAAGAGACCGCGGACATGGGAGCGCGGCTCACGGCTCTTATCGTAGGAGAAGGCGATGTTATACCAAGTGGTTTGCGGGGGCTTACTGTTCCTAGTTATGCTCTTAGCACCGATGCACTGGGAGCCGATGAGATTCCATCCGGACTTGACTCCCGTGGCTCTTCAAAACAAACTTCTCCCGCTGAAGCCCTTGCTAAACAAGGAGTTACCGATGGGGAGATGCCCAGAGATAAGGGTTCAACGGCATACTTTCTCGCTTCCGGAGAACCCGACGAAAAGATGGCATATACCGGAAGGCGTCGTACATTGCAGATCATTGCTCATGAGTTAGGCCATTTGGGTTATATGGCGTTGCAACGTAGCAACCGTCAAAAGATCAGTAACCCTCTGTATGAGGCGGATGAATTTACGTTAGATGTTAAAGATTATGAAAGCTCTAGGCGTATGGGAATTAAGCCCATGGCGGATGATATACGGGCGTATGAGAATTTAACTAGCGACAAGGAGCTTATTCCGGGCATTACTCGTGGGGAATATAACAGAGCTCTTTTGCGTCAACAGGAGCGTGACGCGATTAATCTAATGCGAGAACGTGGGATGCCTTTAGTTGAGCAGGGGCCACCAGAGCCTCCGCCGGAACCGGAAAAGGGGATTGGGGCCAAGTTTCTTGAGCTATTGGGCCTACAATGATACTTTGTATACAAAGGAGATAGCACATGGCTCGTAAACCTATTGCTGGAATGGTGGACAAAAACGTCCCGTCGCAACTTGACCCTGAAGATTTAGCTGCGGAGATAGAGCTAGAATTACCCGGCTCTATGGACGACAACATCGTTGCTTTTGAGGGCATGGCAGAGAACATGAATGTTGAGGTTACGCCGGATGAAGACGGTGGTGTGACTATTGATTTTGACCCGCAGGACCAGCGTGGTGCGGGCGATGATTTTTATATGAACTTGGCTGAGGAGATGCCTGATGGTGAACTTGGCCGTATTGCGAATGAGTTGTTAGCAGAATTTGATGCTAACAAGGCTAGCCGACAGGAGTGGGAAGATGCTTATGCTAACGGTTTGGAGTTGTTGGGATTCTCCTACGAAGAAAGAGCACAGCCCTTCAGAGGTGCTTCAGGTGTCACGCACCCGTTGCTTGCTGAGGCGGCTACGCAATTTCAGGCGCAGGCGTTCAATGAGCTGCTGCCAGCTAGCGGGCCAGTGCGAACTACTATCTTAGGTGCAGAAACTAGAGAAAAACAACAGCAGGCACAGCGCGTCAGGCACTTTATGAACTACTACATCACCAATGTGATGGAGGAGTATACCCCAGAACTTGACCAAATGCTGTTTTACTTACCTTTAGCGGGTAGTACGTTTAAGAAAGTCTACTATGACGAGACTTTGGGTCGTGCCGTAAGTAAGTTTATAGCGGCAGAACACCTTGTGGTTCCTTATGAGACCTCTGATTTAGAGACTTGCCCCAACATCACACAGGTTTTACGCATGTCTCTCAACGATTTGCGTAAAAAACAGGTGTCTGGCTTCTATTTGGACATACCTGTGATACCTGCACAGGGTGAGAATGACGCTGTAAGTGAGGAATTTAGCAAAATTGACGGTATGTCACCCACTCAGATTGACTATGACTGCACTATTTTGGAGTGTCATGTCGATTTAGACCTAGAAGGGTATGAAGACGAGGACGAAAACGGCGATCCGACCGGTATTAAGATACCATATGTTGTCACAATCAGTCAGGACAACGGTCAGATACTGTCAATTCGTCGTAATTACCGTGAAGAGGACGAATTAAAGCGAAAAATACAATATTTTGTGCATTATAAGTTTCTTCCGGGCTTTGGTTTCTATGGATTAGGCTTAATTCACACGATTGGCGGCTTGTCACGTACCGCCACGGCGGCACTGCGACAGTTAATTGACGCTGGTACGTTATCCAACCTCCCAGCGGGCTTCAAAGCCCGCGGATTGCGTATTAGAGATGACGATGACCCGTTGCAGCCCGGTGAGTTTCGCGATGTTGACGCTCCCGGAGGGGCTATTCGTGACAGCCTGATGCCGCTGCCATTTAAAGGGCCTGACCAGACGCTATTTAACCTGCTTGGGTTCGTAGTTGATGCTGGCCGCCGTTTTGCAACCATAACAGACATGAAAGTTGGTGATGGTAACCAACAGGCGGCTGTAGGAACAACCATTGCTTTGCTGGAACAAGGCTCTCGCGTGATGAGTGCGGTGCATAAACGCTTGCACTACGCNATGAAACTAGAATTTAAGTTCTTATCACGCGTAATGTCAGAATCCTTACCNGAAGAGTACCCTTATTCTGTAGAGGGTGCAGAAGCTTCTGTAAAAGCNNGAGATTTTGATGACCGCGTAGATGTTATACCCGTATCTGACCCGAATGTGTTTTCTCAGGCACAGCGTATAGCTCTGGCGCAAACTAAGCTACAGCTTGCGGGTGCAGCACCCGATATGCACAACATGTATGAAGTGTACAGGGATATGTATGATGCTCTTGGTGTTAAAGACACTGACCGTATCATGCGTCGTGTGCCGGATGAAGAGCCGCAACCAAAAGACCCTGCACAGGAAAACATAGATGTTTTGGACATGATACAGCTCAAGGCTTTTGAAGGTCAGGAGCATGAGGCGCACATTATGGCACACATGGTCTTTGGTTCTACACCAATGGTGGCTGGTATGCCTGCGGTAGGCATAGCTCTACAAAAGCATATTATGGAACATGTAAGAATAGCTGCAAGAGAAAGGGCTGCTGTTGAGTTTATTCAACAACGTCAGGCAGATGGCGGGCAACCTGCAACAGAAGAAGAAATGTTGGCGATAGAAAGTCTTACTGCACAGTTTGTTGCAGAGGGTATGCAGGCGTTGAAACAACTGTCACAGCAGGTATCTGGCCAAGGCCCAGATCCTCTGGTTAAGTTGAAAGAACAGGAGCTTCAGATAAGGGCACAGGCAGAACAGGCTGATGCTCAGAATGATGCGGCTAAGCTAAACCTTGATGCTCAAAACCAGAGAATGAGAGCAGACCAGTTCCAGCAACGCTTGGCAAGCCAAGAACGTCAGACACAGGCTCGCATAGATGCAGCAGAACGACGTGAATTTATCAAACAGAAGGGTGATTAAAAATTTTAGCGGAACTGGCGGCTGCAAATGCGGCCTTTCAAATTATTAAGAAGGCTGTCCAGAATACTGGGGATATAGCCAAAGCAGGAAGGGCTATATCAGATTTTGTTATAGCCAAGGAAGAGCTGCAACGGAAAGGTAATAAGAAAAAGAAATCAGGAGTCCGTTCATCTGATCTTGAAGAGTTTATGGCTCTGGAAAGCATTCGTCAAAAGGAACAACAGTTAAAACAGATAATGATATACACAGGTCGGCCCGGTCTTTGGCATGATTGGCAAAAATTTCAGGCAGATGCTAGAAAAGAACGCAGGGTGCGAGAAGAGTTGGCCAGACGCAGAAGAGCAGAACTCGCAGAAGCGATTGGTTTAGGCGCAGCAGGTCTGTTAGTTGCTTCAATGGTGGCAGGACTTGTTGCTTGGGTGGCGTGGTTGAAGGGGATGTTTGACTAATGAGTGCAGAAGACGTAGCGAGAAAGCTATTAGAACTAAAGATACTGCCTAGATTTATGATGTTGTGCATGACAGGTGTGTATATCAGATGCATAGAATGGGCACTTTCACAGCCAGATTTGACAACTCAGCAGGCTTCGCTGATATCGGTTGTCACAGGTGCCATGACAGGTTCGCTGGCAGTATGGTTAAATTCTGAAAAATGAAAGAGTTTGTCCTCGTCATATCTATGTGGGGGTATACAGGAATTGAATGGGTGTACACTGGCAACCAGATAGTTTTGCAACAATCTTTTACTCAAGAGCAATGTTACAGTTTGTTGCAAAAAGATATGTGGAAGGCAAACTATAATAATGAATATTTTAGAATGAATGTTCAATGCTTTCCTAAAGATTGTGCTGGGAAAGAAGTGTGTGATTAATGCCAGCAAAGTTGAATGAGAACACTGAAGTAGCACTGCCGTTAAGGAATATCATTTCTATGGTGGCGGCGGCTTCTGTAGCGACTTGGGCATATTTTGGAATCATTGAACGCCTCAATCAGATTGAGACAAATATCACTATGATGGAAGCTGACTTAAACCAAAATACAGAGTTTCGTATTAAATGGCCAAGAGGCGAGATGGGCAGTCTGCCTGCTGACAGCGAACAGTTTATGCTTATAGAGCATTTGGCAGATCAACTAGATGAACTATCTACGCAAATTGATGAGGGCCGTGCTCCACATGACCAGCAACAAAAATTAACCTTGGAGTTCTATGAAAAAAGAATTAGTGCTATTGAAACAAGGTTAGAGATAATGAGAAACGGTAATGATAACTGAGGCCATAACCCTGATACTTTATCTTGGAGGCGACGTTACAGAACATACGCCATATGAAAAGATATCTAAGTGTCTGAAAGCAAAGCGCACAATAGAACGTAATTTGTATAAAAATACAGGAAATGTTCGCTACTCTTGTGAAAATAGAGTAGTAGAGATAGCTAAAGGAAAAGATGATTCCACATATATCGTGAGGATAGTAGAATGATACAGGCACTTCTTGGTCCAATCTCCTCTTTAGCAGGCACATGGCTAGAAGGTAAGGTTGAAGAAAAAAAGGCTGTAACAGGCGCAAAGGTGGCTAAAGCCAAAGCTGAAGCTACGATAATGGAAAAAAAGGCCACGGGCGAGATCGACTGGGATCTTAAAATGGCTGATGCTTCTGCACACAGTTGGAAAGATGAGTGGCTAACAATTCTTTTTAGCATACCATTAATTTTAAGTTTCTGTGGAGAGTGGGGCAGAGAGATTGTTCAGAACGGTTTTACGGCTCTTGAGGCCATGCCGCAGTATTATCAATATACCCTTGGGGTTATCGTGAGCGCGAGCTTTGGAACACGCGCAGCCACAAAGTTTTTCGGAAAGAAATAATTATGAACAAAGATAAACTACGCGAAGAAATCGCTGAAGATGAGGGGTGCAAATACGAGATATATTTGGACCATCTTGCTCTGCCAACGTGTGGCGTGGGTCATCTAATCACTGAAAATGATAAAGAGCACGGTAAACCTGTAGGCACAGTTGTTGAACAAGAACGTGTGCGTCAGTTGTTTGCTCTTGATATAGCCGTGACTCTTGATGAGTGTAAGGTTTTGTATCCAGACTTCGATGACCTACCAGAGGAATGCCAACACATTATCGCTAACATGATGTTCAACATGGGTCGGCCTCGGTTGAGTAAATTTAAGGGCATGAAGGCTGGCGTTGATGCCAGAGATTGGAACAAGGCCGCAGACGAAATGGTTGACTCGAAGTGGTATACGCAGGTGCCAAACCGCGCACGGCGTTTAGTAGACCGCATGAGAGCTCTTGCAGAAACATCCTGATGTGTTATAAGAACACATAAGATTTAATGCGGAGTTATCGGAGTGGATGAAATATATTTTGCTGAGGCCGTTTTTCGGATTGTAAAAGAGCGGCGTCAGGCTATTTACGATTTGTTAATTTATGACAATGTAAATAGCATGGAGCAGTATCGTGAGCTCATGGGCAGCTTAAAAGCTCTAGATCACGTGGAACAGGAACTCAAGAGCCTGCTAGATAAACAGGAGCAAAGNAATGACTGAGGCGCAAAAGGTTAACATTGANGATGTAGCAGAGGGAGTCGCCAACCTCACAGAAGCTTACAAAGATGTCACTGATAAAGTATTGGACCCCGAAGCCATAGGTGGTTCACTTCTAGAAAGGATGCCAGACCCGACGGGCTGGCGTTTGCTTATTTTACCCTACAGGGGTAAAGGCAAAACTGATGGTGGTATTTACCTGCCAGACAAGGTTGTTGAAGAGCAAACAGTATCTACACAGGTTGGCTATGTCCTAAAAGTAGGGCCTCTGGCTTATAAGGACACAGAGAAGTTTCCCTCTGGTCCATGGTGCAAGCAGTCTGATTGGGTAATGTTTGCCCGTTATGCTGGCTCGCGTTTCCGTATTGATGGTGGTGAAGTTCGCATCTTAAATGATGATGAGATTTTGGCTCGTATCAAAGAACCTGAAGATATCCTGCATTTCTAGGAGAAATAAATGGCAGAAGACAAAAAAGAACAGATTGAATTAGATCTGGACGATGCTCAGGAAACTGAGGTTGAAATAGGCGGCGAAGAAAAAGAACAAGACGTTCCCCTCGCTGCGGAGTCAGAAGACTCTGATGATAATTTTGAAAAAGCAAAAAGTAAGACGCAAATGCGAATTGATCGTCTTACAAAGAAAATGAGAGAAGTTGAGCGTCAAAGAGAAGAGGCCATACAGTACGCTAAAAATGTACAGGCTGAGGCACAAGAGTTAAAAAGTCGCATGGATGCTTTGGACACTAATTATGTCCAAGAGTATAGTAATCGTGTGGAAACTCAAACAGCCTCTGCTGAACAAGAGTTGGCTCGTGCTATAGAGATTGGGGATACTAACGGTGTTGTTGAGGCACAGAGGAAGATCACCAGACTCGCGATTGAAAATGATCGCGCGGAACAGGCTAAAGCTCAGCAAGAACGCTATGC
>FUFK010077506.1_pt1 | contig 10336 bp, 11 predicted proteins | sample 1021851 | NCBI WGS metagenome assembly FUFK01 (sample SAMEA51879418, study PRJEB19060) | metagenome
GACATTTTTTGCATATCACCGCAAGTTCTCATTTCTAAATTTTCGCATTTCTTGAAATTCACTTTNCCTATTCCAGGTATNGANTTNAAACTCACTGTTTNNATAAANNTNTGAATNTCATCATCANNNANTGANAATTGNTTATCNGGCTTTTTCCAGTCAGAGCAAATTTTTGCAATCAGTTTATTTGATGAGATACCGGCAGATGCCGTTATACCAAAATCACTTTTTATACATGACCTAATTTGCCGTGCCATTTCTTCAGGATCTCCCTGACAGTATTCAGACTCTGATACATCTAAAAAAGCTTCATCAATTGATACAGGCTCAATTTTTCTTGAATAACATTTAAAAATTTTAAAAATTTCTTTTGATATTTTTCTATACTTTGTAATATCAACGGGTAGTATAATAAGGTCTTTGCATAGCTGAATAGCTGTTTTTGATGACATTGCTGAGTGAAGTCCATACTTACGTGCAAGATAATTACATGTCGTCAAAACTCCTCTCTCATTAGCTTTTCCACCCACTGCAACAGGCTTATTCTGCAAGTTCGGATTATCTCTGATTTCTATTGATGCAAAAAAACTATCCATATCGATATGGATTATCTTTCTTTGCTTCCAGATCTTAGTTTTTTGATTCATCGAGTGTCAACGCTTTAATAGTTAAAGCATGAATCTCGCCCGTTTTTATATATCCATCTAATAATGCATATATCATTTTATGTCTTTGAATAGTTGATTTACCCTCGAATATATTACTTATAATACTGACAGTGTATTTAGACTCTGATCCCTCCACTGACAAATTATCAAATTTGATTCCTTTTGATATAGCATCAGTAATTGCATCTTTCATATTCTATTTCTCCCACAGTTCTGGATTAGCCCAGTTTTTGCTATTCAACCAATCAGGATTATCTTTATACTCAGATATATCATAAATAAAAACTTGTACTTTACTGTTGCTTGACGGTCCAAAATACTTATACCCATAACCAAAAAACATATTCAAATACTTAGTATTATTTTTTTTGAATCTATCATCATTTGTAATAAGTAACATTATATTTTGTAATCCATAATTCTTTTTAAAAAAATCTGAATTAGTTAAGCTATCAAGATCTGAGAGTATAACTACTAGTTCATCATCAAAAAAGACATTTTTTTTATAGTTATCTAGCGAGTCTATACTCTCGTGGGTAAATGAGTCTAATTCTTTTAAGAAATCTCCATCATCCACTAGTTTTAAGATTCTTACATTCTTTTTATTGCTTATATATTTTTCTATATCCACTTTTCCCTTCTAATAAGTGATATTTAACTGTCTTACCCTTATAAGTATTTATAATATCAAAAATATCGTAGTCATTTGAAGAAATGTGTTCTTTAATTATTATTTTACTTTTAACGCGTTGAATGGTCTCATGAATAATATCTATGNTCTCATTTATATCATTTTTGACTATTTCCCTCAAAAATTGTTCATTTTTCGAGGGTAGTGCACTCTTATTTATATTGAACATAAAATCAAAATATATATAGTCGAAATGCTTACTCGTATTTCTAATAAATTCTATACAATTTCCAAATCTAATCTTTATTCTGCTAAAAATGTATCGAATATCCTCACTTTTAATTTTTTCTCTAGCATCGACTAGTAAAGACATAATCAAAGGGTTTCGATCAATTAGCGTAATATTATTTCCCAGAGATGCCAGTACTGCTGCATCTCTCGCAAAGCCGCCGGTACAATCTAAAATACTTGAATTCTTTGCTTTAAATATTTTATTAAGTTGATGTTTTTTATTATCAAGTAGGATTTTACTGTAATCATCAAAGGATAGTGACATTTTCATATTTTTTTCGTTATCCCTGATCACATATCCATCAGATGTCTTATGCAATGTGATTTTTGGAGAAGCTGGGAGTGGTATAGANANCATTTTCTANTANTTAATGCNGCCTANATTAAACTTTCTTCTNANAANNCTTANAGTNTAATAAATAAGNGGCCAAATTNNAGCGNTGANNATTGATCCAACTAGCAAAGCTTGATAATCAATATTTCGATCAATTATATAATATGCCCAAACAAGTAAATGTTGTTTTAAGAAAATAAATATAAATAATACCACCGCTTGCTGTGCGATCGTCATATACCTAAGCGAATTATAGAGTCGTAGAATAATNTAGACCAGTAGTACATAAAAAAGTGAAGAGATCCCTAGTACCTGACCATATACAATNTCGACGATAATTCCAGTNANAAAAGCTAGAAAAAGTTTATTATTTGAGGGAAGTGCAATTGCCCAATATATAACGATTAAAAGCATCCATTCAGGNGCATAGTACCCAAGNGGAAGAGTGATAAGGGATATAAAAAGGCCGAGAATGATAGTGATAAGGATTATTAGCATGGACTACTATCACCTCTCATCTGCAGACAGAATTACTTCAGTGACTTTATCAGCATCCTCTAATGGTTTTATAATCACCTGGCTGAATCGCTCACCCTCATTTCTTATAACTTCGACCACTCTACCAATTTTCAACGAGGGTATAAATCTATTTGCCTGCCCCGATGTAATTATAAGATCACCAGATTCTACTTCACTGTCATTTGGAAAAAACGAAACTTCGAGCAAGTTATCTTGTGACCTACCTTTGATTATGATTTGTTGGCCTGTCCGAGCAATCTTCGCAGGGACATTACTATCATTATCTGTGATGAGTAAAACTTTACTAGAGTAAACATTNACTTCGACGACCTGTCCTAGAAGACCNTTTACTCCCATNACCGTTTGCCCNACTNTAGTTTTNTAATTTGAACCTANATTTATTTGAACTGATTTTTTNTTNGGNATGACATCCTTNNGAGTGATNTGTGCNATTTTAATATTTTTCAAATTATTNTCCATTTGACTTTTTATTGATCTAAGTCTGGATACCTCATTTTCTAGAACATCAATTCTTTGAAGATTTATTTTCATTGCCGTATTTTGCTTTTTAAGCTCCTCTATTTTTTGTTTTAGTTGCTCAACAGTTTTTTTTTCTTCGACAAATTTTGANAAAAATGTTGATGGAGTACTNGCAAGNTATTGNATAGGTGTTATCAAAAAATCATTTATTATGATTCGTATATAGTTAGAATTAGAGTATTTGATGTCTAACACAACTGAACTAACAGACAGACCTATGAAGAATAAGAGAAGATAAAAGTTAGTTACACTGTGCTTGAATAATGTTGTAGACACTGCTTAATCCATTGAGAGAAATTCTACCCCTTTCTCATCAATTATCTCTAAAACTTTACCACCACCTCGTGCTACACAGCTAAGNGGATCCTCTGCCACGACAACATTCATTCCTGTTTCTTCTTTGATTAGCATATCAAGGTCTTTTAGAAGNGCACCACCACCTGTAAGCACCATACCTCTCTCGTGAATATCTGCTCCAAGCTCAGGAGGTGTGTTTTCGAGAGCAGTCTTGACAGCAGCTACAATACCTTGAAGTGCTTCCTGTAAGGCTTCTAGCGTTTCATTACTGTTAATCGTAAATGATTGAGGGACACCTGCTGCTAAATTAGTACCTTTNACNTCTATTTCTAANANATCACTACTNGGATANGCNGANCCNATTTCATGTTTTATTTTTTCNGCAGTAGGATCTCCTATAACACATCCATAATTTCTTCTAACATAACTAATGAGAGCTTCTGAGAAAGTATCCCCACCTATTCTAGTCGATGAGGCATAGACAATACCGTTTAGGGAAATTGTGGCTACCTCGGACGTTCCGCCACCAATGTCACAAACCATATACCCTCTTGGCTCATCGAGTGGCATACCTGCACCAACTGCAGCAGCCATTGGNTCATCAATNAAATGGACGACNCTGGCACCTGCCCCAGAGGCCGANTCNCTTATTGCTCTTCTTTCCACTTGTGTAGCCCCACATGGTACACATATNAAAACTCTAGGNCTTGGCCTAAACCAGGCACTCTTGTGAACTTTTTTGATAAAGTGTTGCAACATTTTTTCACAAATTGTGAAATCTGAAATCACACCATCTTTCAATGGTCTNATTGCTGTTAGNCCNACAGGTGTNCTACCAAGCATATTNTTAGCTTCANNNCCGACAGCCTCAACTCTTTTATTAGCACCTTGCTCATCTCTGACAACTACAACTGATGGCTCATCTAGAACAATACCTTTTCCTTTCATGTAGATGAGTGTATTTGCTGTACCTAAATCAATAGATATGTCGGTGGAAAACATCCCTGCAATTTGTTTTATAAAATTGATCATCTATCACTCCTTTAGTAATTTATTAAGAATTTCATTTAAGACTTTCGGATTAGCTTTACCTTTCATCTCTTTCATAATTTGACCTACGAAAAACCCCATTAGCTTGTCTTTTCCATTTTTATAATCTTGGACTTCTTTAGGATGCTTTTCCAGTATTTTTTGCGCTTCTTTCATGAGAATTCCGGTATCAGATACTTGTTCAATATTTTTCGATCTTATGATTTCATCAATATCAAGCTTACCGGTCCATAATTCATTCAATATGTCTTTTGCTTGCTTGCTTGAGATTTTGCCCTGGGCAATATAATTCATTAATTGAGATATATGCGAGGGTTTTATTGTAGCAACAGATATATCTANATTATGCTTGTTACACAAGCCTACTAATTCACTTAGTATAAAATTTGCTACGAGTTGNGGATNAGAATCTGACNCTTTAATTGATTCATCAAAGAAAGTAGACAAATTTGAATTCAAAGATAATATTTCCGCGTCGTCTTCTTTAAGACCATAATTATTTTTGTAGCGATCTTTTTTATCATCTGGCAACTCAGGGAGCGTTAGCTTTATCTTGTCAATTTTTTCTTGAGAGATTTCAACTGGAAGCAAGTCTGGGTCAGGAAAATACCTATAGTCATTTGCTTCCTCTTTTGACCTCATAGGTCTTGTCTCATCCTTTTTGGGATCATATAATCGTGTTTCTTGAATTACAGACTCACCAGATTCAAGAATNTCTCTTTGTCTTATNACTTCGNAATTAATTGCAGATTCTACAAACTTAAATGAATTTATATTTTTTATTTCAGCTCGAGTGCCAAATTCATCACCNGGCTTTCTNAATGAAATGTTTGCATCACATCTAAAAGACCCNTCTTGCATATTCCCATCACTTATTCCTAGACTTTTTACAATAGAATGTATTTTCTTTAAATAGGTTACTGCCTCTCTAGAAGATCGCATGTCAGGCTCTGACACTATTTCTATTAGTGGGGTTCCTGCACGGTTCAGATCTATAGCGCTNTCATCTTCATAAAGATCGTGTATTGATTTTCCTGCATCTTCTTCAAGATGNGCACGTGTAATGCCAACGCTCTTTTTGGTCCCATCTACATATATATCTAACTTGCCATCAAAAACAATCGGCAGTTCGTATTGAGAAATTTGATATCCTTTTGGNAGATCAGGATAGAAATAGTTTTTTCTGGCGAATATTGATTTTCTTGCTATTTTTGCATCCACAGCTAATCCAAATTTTACAGCCATATCGACTGCATTTTTATTTAATACTGGGAGTACACCTGGCATAGCTAAATCTATAACTGATGCTTGCGTATTTTGATCAGCTCCAAAGTCTGTCGATGCAGATGAGAATAGCTTACTCTCCGTTGACAGCTGGACATGTATTTCTAGCCCTATTACAGTTTCCCACATAATTATTTTCCTGGNTCTCTTTTATGCCAATCTGTTTCTTGTTGATAGAGATGAGAGATTTTNAGTATATTTTTTTCATCAAAATGATTACCAATTATTTGTAAGCCTAATGGCATATTCTCTTTAAATCCCATTGGTATTGACATAGCAGGCAACCCAGCAAGATTCGTACTCACTGTATAAACATCTGATAGGTACATTGCGATTGGGTCATTCATCTTCTCACCAATTTTAAATGCTTTATCAGGNGTTGTCGGTCCAATGATCAGATCAACTTGATCAAAGGCATCTCTGAAGTCATTAGCAATTAAGTTTCTAACTTTTTGAGCTTTCAAGTAATATGCATCGTAATANCCTGCAGACAGGGCATATGTACCAACTANTATTCTTCTTTTAACTTCTTTCCCAAAACCCTCCGANCGTGATTCTCTGTATAAATTTTCNAGGTCAGATGAATTATCTGATCTGTGTCCATATCTTACACCATCAAATCTAGATAAATTTGAAGAGCATTCTGCTGGTGCAACAACTTGATAAGCAGAGACCCCCAAGCTTGTATATTTAAGATTAATAGTTTTAATCTTACATCCAACTTTTTCTAACACCTTTACCGAATCATAAAAAACTTTTTTTACATCATCATTTAAATCTTTAACAAATTCTTCAGGTATACCAACGGTATAATTATGATTTGTATCNCTCAAGCAGNANGAGTGATAATCAGGTACTTCGACACTTGAACTGGTGGAATCCTTTTCATCATAGCCAGACATTTCTTTTAGTAAAATAGCCGCATCAAGCGCGTCTGTGGTAAAAATACCTGCTTGATCTAAACTTGATGCAAATGCAATCATTCCATATCTTGACACTCTTCCATAAGTCGGTTTTAATCCACAGATTCCACAAAGCGATGCAGGCTGTCTGATTGATCCGCCAGTGTCTGTTCCTGTCGAACATGGCGAAATTCTGGCTGCAACCGCAGATGCAGACCCACCAGAAGATCCGCCAGGGACATATTCAGTATCCCATGGATTTTTTACAGGACCATAGAAGCTCGTCTCATTAGAGGAACCCATTGCAAATTCATCCATATTTGTTTTCCCAAGCATAATTGTGCCAGCATTATTAAGTTTTTCTATTACAGTCGCATTATANGGACTCACAAAATTATCAAGCATTTTAGAGCCACATGATGTTTTAATATTTTTAGTACAAAAAATATCTTTCTGAGCAATAGGTAAGCCAGATAATGCTCTAACTTTATTTTTTGCTATCTCTTCATCAATTTTTCTTGCTTTATTAAGAGCAAACTCTTCAGTTAGAGTAACAAAACAATTGAGTTCGTCATCACGCTCTTTTATTTTATCAAGGTAGTTGCTCGTCAGTTCAATCACACTAACGTCTTTATTTTTGATCGCTGTCAAGATCTCTTTTACAGATTTAAAATTCATATCAATCAATTATTTTTGGGACTATGTAATAACCATCTTTCGTTTTAGATGTATCATTTTGATTTTCTGATCTATTGATATCTTTGATAGGTCTGTCCTCTCGCAAAGGNTGATTGAAATCAAGTGGATGAGCCATAGGTTCCATACCTTCTGTGGGTGCAGCATCAATTTCTCCAATTAGTTTGAGGATATTCTCCAGGTTGNTAATGAGTTCATCAACATCATTTTCTGGGATGCTTAACTTAGACAGGTGAGTTAATTTATCAATTGTTTTTCTATCCATTATTTTTTATAAGATGATGTAAATCTTCCATGNCCATTATAATCTATGTGAACAGATATGTCTGTAAAATCATTCGCTTGAAGGAGACGACTTATNTTTTNTGTTTGATCAATTCCATTCTCNANTAGCAGGATTCCTTGATCACTNAATATTTTTTTGGACNACAGGATAATTTTTTTTATGTCATTNAATCCGTCTACACCTGAGAAAAGAGCAGAGTGAGGTTCATTATTCAGCACGCTCTTGTCTATTCTTTGATCCGATAATGCAATATAAGGTGGATTACTAAATATNAAGTCAAATGATTTGGGTTTGAATGGCTCTAACCAGTCTCCACAAATAAACTTTATATTTTGCTGATTTAAAAGATGAGAGTTCTTTTTTGCTACATTTATCGCATTCATATTAATATCACTGAGAAAAATATTCCAGTTTGGTCTTTCGATCGCCAGAGTAATCCCTACACAGCCTGAGCCGCAACCAGCATCTAAGAAGTTACATCTTTTCATGTCTCTAAATAATTTATCCCCCATGGTGATTATTTGATCAATTATATTTTCTGTCTCTGGTCTTGGGATAAGAACATTTTCATCTACGAAGAACTCATGATTATAGAATGAATGTTTTTTCAAAACATATGATAGAGGAATATCACTTTTTCTTTTGTTAAGAATNCGAGTAATCTGATAATGCTCATCCTCAGTCATGCTTATCGAGAGATTTGTGTATATTTTTGACTTACTGACACCAAGTACATGCATTAATATTTCTTCTGCTTCAATTTTCGACTCTTGATAGGATTGATTTGTATGAATCTGAATAAATTTTGCTGCACTGTTTACAAGATCGGTAGTTCTCATCACTTTGTAGATTCTTCTGTTAAAGCATCGATAAGCGGCTCAATATTTCCGTCGATGACTTGCTCTAACTTATAGAGTGTTAGATTGATCCTGTGATCTGTAATTCTTCCCTGAGGAAAGTTATATGTTCTAATTCTCTCTGATCTATCCCCAGAACCTATTTGTTTTTTTCTGCTTTCATCAGTATCTTTTTTTTGTTTTTCCTGCTCAGCAGATAATAATCTTGAGTGCAAATACTCCAGTGCCTTGGCTTTATTTTTGTGTTGTGAGCGATCATCTTGACACTCTGATACGATGCCAGTTGGCAAATGAGTTATCCTCACAGCCGAGTCTGTCTTGTTTACGTGCTGACCGCCCGCACCAGATGCCCTATAGGTATCTATCCTTAGATCTGCAGGATTGATTTCAATATCATCAACTTGTTCAACAATTGGTAGCACAGCAACTGTGGATGCTGATGTATGGACTCTTCCTTGTGTTTCGGTATTTGGCACTCTTTGAACTCTATGTGTCCCAGATTCAAATTTTAATTGGCTGTAAACATTCTTTCCAATTACTTTAAATATTATCTCTTTAAATCCTCCATGATCACTAATGTTGCTATTTATAACTTCAATATCCCATTTATTNCTCTCTGANAATCTCGAATACATCTTAAACAGATCTCCNGCAAATATTGCNGCCTCCTCTCCACCNGTGCCAGCACGAATCTCCATATAAACATCTCTTGAATCATTTGGATCTTTCTCAACAGTTGCTTCAATAATTTTTGTTTCTACTTCTCTTAGTTCAATCTCATACTTTTTTAATTCCTCTTGAGCAATAGCAATCATCTCCTTATCATCATCTATTAATAACTCTTTCGTTCCTGAAATGGATTTCTCTATGTCTAAATATTTTTGATATAACTTTACGCTAGCCTCAAGCTTTGTGAGTTCTTGATTGAGACTCTTCATTTTAGTTCTATCGGAGTATACTTCTGGTGTGCTTAACATCGCAGTAATATCTTTATAACTTGAGAGATTATTCTCAAGCTTTGCTTTCAGATCAGGATTCATTAGTTTTCTTTAAATAGTTTATTAAGCTTTTCGATTTTATCCTCATCAAGATTAGGATATAACTCTTTTAACTTAATTGTGGTCTCATGCGCAAGTTTTTTCTTGAGTGTCTCTGAAACATAATCGATTATTTGATTAATATCTTCTGAATTTTTTGCCATTTTTTTTGCTTTAATAACTATACCGTTAGTAATATCATCGACATACTCTCTGTAGTTCTTGATAATTTCAGTACTGTTATTTTCTGACAACCAATTTTTATATTCTACAATTTTAAACTTGATTATTTCTTCAGCATCTTTGATAGATTTTTCTCGAATTTTATAATTCTTTTCGATAATTTGTCCCAGATCATCAATAGTGTATAAATACACATTATCTAGATTTTTAATTTGTGACTCTACATCTCTAGGGACACCAAGATCAATTATTACTATTGAGTCATTGCTCCTATTAGTTAATGCATTTTCAATATTACCTTTTCCTATCAGAGGCAAAGAGCTTGACGTAGAGGTTATTATAACATCGTGCTCATGAATAATATTTGATAAGTTATTTAAGTTAGAGTATCTACAGCCATTTTCTATTGCCAGTTTTTTACCTTTCTCCTCTTTTCTATTGCAGATTGTAATCTCATTAACATTATTAGATTTCAAATATTTTAGTGCTAGCTCAGTCATTTCACCCGCACCAATCAGTAAACACTTTTTTTCTTCAACGTTAGAAAATATTTTCTTTATCAAAAGGATAGATGTATACATGAATGATATCGCATTTCCACCTATGTCGGTGTTGGTTCTAACATTTTTAGCTACAGAGAATGAGTATTCAAAGAGCCTTTTTAATTTGCCGTCAATGGATTTATTATCAAGAGCAGTTTTATATGCGGTCTTAACCTGTCCCAACACCTCACTCTCACCAATAACCATAGAATCAAGACC
>FUFK010040109.1_pt1 | contig 10335 bp, 8 predicted proteins | sample 1021851 | NCBI WGS metagenome assembly FUFK01 (sample SAMEA51879418, study PRJEB19060) | metagenome
CCATTCCGGCAGTTCCGGCTCCAGGCCGAGCGCGGCGGCCCGTGTGGCCAGCACGTCACGGTCGGCGAGCAGCACCAGGGGCAGGTCCGGCAGCGCCGCCGGCAGCGCGGCCAGCAGGTCCGGACCGATGCCGGCGGGGTCACCGGCGGTGATGGCGATCGGGCGCCGCCTCATGATTGCAGGCGGATATCCACGTAGGCTTCCGCGCGCTGCTCCTGCAGCCAGGTCTGCAGCTCTTCGTCGAAGCGGCGCTTCTGCAGGGCCTGGCGGGCCTGCAGCTCGCGGAACTGGTCGCTCATGTCCGCTTCCCGGGTCTCCTCCACGCGCAGGAAGTGCCAGCCGAACTGGCTCTGGAACACCGGGGACAGCTGGCCCGGCGGGGTTTCCACCATCATCTGCTCGAATTCGGGCACCATTTCACCGGGGGTCACCCAGCCCAGCTCGCCGCCCTGGCGGCCGCTGCCCGGGTCGTCGGAGTGCTCCGCCGCCGCTTCCGCGAAGCTCAGCTCGCCGCTGGCCACCTGGTCGTGAACCCGGTTGATCTCCGCGCGGGCCTGCTCCTCGCTGGTGAGGGTATCGGCGCGCACCAGAACGTGGCGCACCCGGTACTGGGTGACCACTTTCTCGGCGCCGCCGCCACGGCGGTCGATCATCTTGAGGATGTGGAAGCCGGCGCCGGAGCGCAGCGGCTCGCTGATCTCACCCTTGCTCATATTGATCGCCGCGTCGGCGAACAGACTCGGCCACTGGGCCGCTTCCCGCCAGCCCAGGTCGCCGCCTTCCAGCGCCTGCGGGCCGTCCGACTCGGCCACCGCGGTTTCCGCGAAGTCGGCGCCGTCGCGCAGGCGTCGCACCAGGGCCTCGGCCTCCTCCTGCGCCGCGCTCACCTGTTCCGGGCTGGCGTTGCCCGGCACCTTGACCAGGATGTGGCCGAGATGGAAATCCGCCTGGAACATCTGGCGGCCGGTCTCCGACTCCAGGAACCGTTGCACCTCGCGGTCGGTGACCCGCACCCGGGACGCCACGCTGCGCTGCTGCAGCCGGGACACCACCATTTCGTTGCGTACCTGCTCACGGAAGCGGGACCAGTCGTAGCCGTCGGCGCGCAGGGCGTCGGCGAACTGTTGCAGGGTCATGTTGTTCTGCCGGGCGATGCCGGAGAGCGCCTGGTTGAGGGCGCCGTCGTCGACGCGAATGCCGGCCCGCTCCGCCATCTGCAGCTGCAGACGCTCCAGGATCACCCGGTCCAGCACCTGCTCGCGCAGCACCTCGCGGGGCGGCAGCGGGCGGTTGTCGCCACGGAACTGGGCGGCGATGTCGTCCACCCGCTCCTGGAGCTCGCTTTCCATGATCACGCCGTCGTTGACCACCGCCACGATGCGGTCGAGCATTTCCACCTGGGCATGGACGCCCGGGGACAGCAAAATCGTCGCGCTCAGCAACCAGGTTGCCAGAGACCTAATCATACTCACTCCTGTATCCGGGAATGCTGCGTTCCAGCAGGGAATCCACCCGGCCGCCGAAGCCGCCCAGCCCGGTCATTTGAATCTGTAGTAGCACGGTGGTGTCCGCCTCCAGCGTGGTGTCACCGTCTTCGTCGGTGAGTTCGCGCTGGCTCAGCAAACGGATTTTCCAACAGCAGTTGCGCCATTCCGCGCCCGCCAGTGTTTCCACGGTACGCTGGTTCTCATAGTCGTAGAGCCAGCGGCCCACCAGCCGCCAGTTGTTGTGGATCGGCAGAATGGTGGCGATCTCCGACTGGCGGATGTCGTCCGCGGGGCGGTCGTGGAAGGCCAGGTTGAACACCCGCCGTTCCCGGTCCGTGTAGCCCAGCCGCACCGAGGAGCGCTGCCGCTCATTGGCGTGGGTATCCCATTGTCCCTCCGTGTAGAGGTACCAATCGTGCCCAAAGTTCCAGCGCATGTCGGCGACCATCGGGGTCTGGTCGGCGTCGTCCGGCGGTTCGCCGTTCAGCTGCACCTTGCGTTCGCCCCGGTAGAAACCCTGGCCAAGGCGCAGCCGCAGCTGCTCGCGGCCGTCGGCGTTGCGCAGGAAGCGGCTGGTCAGACCCAGCGAGGCTTTTTCCTCGTCGCCGAAGCGGTCGTAACCGATGAACCGGTTCTGCCGGAACAGCGTGTTGTACGAGAAGGTCAGCTCGCCGCTGTCGAAGTTGGGCAGCTGGTCCTGCTGTTCGTAGGCCAGTTTGTTGAGGAACAGCCGCGGCTCCAGGGTCTGCGTGTAGCCGCGCCCGAACAGATTGGTCTCGCGCTCCAGGAACAGTCCGGAATCCACGCTCGCGCCCCAGGTGCTCAGGGTGGCGTCGCTGGCGGAGGTTTCCGCGTCGTCGAGCTGATAACGGTTATGGTAAAGCCGCGCCTGGGGCTCCACATAGCCCCAGCTCTCCTCCATGCGCACCGCCAGGCCCGGCGCCAGGTGCACGCGGGCACCGGTGGGGTTGTTGCTGGTGTCCTTGTCGGAGCGGTCGAAGGCGGTAACGTCGCTGAGCCACAGGCCGCGCACCGGACCCAGCAGTTCCGGATCGCCGGACAGCTGCAGCTGCGGCAGGCGGCGGTAGGGCAGCTGGTCGTCCGGCAGCGTCGGGTCGATGGTCTGCCAGGATTGCAGACGCGCCAGCGCCCGCCAGTCGCGGCCGAAGTAGCGGGCCTGGCCCTGCCGGGGCAGGTGGGTGCGGGAGCTCACCTCCAGGCCGGTATCCAGATCCTTGAAGTAGAAGTCATCGGACACGTAGTTCACGTCCGAGGTGAGCGCCCAACGCCCCACCGAGCCGTCATGCTGCCAGGCGGCCAGCTCCCGGTTCTCGCCGTCGAATTCACGGTCGTTGAACAGCACCCCGTAGCTGAGGCGACCCTGGCCCAGGTCGGACAGGTAGCGGAATTCGCTTTCCACGCCACTGCCCCGGCCATCGATATGGCGCGGCGCGATGGTGGCGTCCATCTGCGGGTGGATGTTGATGTAGATCGGCTGGGTCAGGTCCACACCGCCGCTGTCGCTGGTGGTGATGGTGGGGAACAGCAGGCCGGTCTTGCGGCGCTCGTCGATCGGGAAGGTGATCCACGGCAGCCACAGCAGCGGCATGCCCTTGACGCGCAGGGTCACGTCGCGGGCCTCGCCCCAGCCCTTCTCCCGGTCCAGCCGGATCTGCCGGCCGCCCAGTTCCCAGCCGTTGGAGCCGGGCGCGCAGGTGGTGTAGGTGCCCTGCTCGATGGTGGTGAAATTCTCCACCAGATCGATGTGCTCCGCGGTGCCCCGGGCGCCCGGGCCGAACAGTGCGTAGCGGACCTGGTTGAGGCTCGCCTCGCGGCGCTGGGTCTGGCCGCTCATGCCGTCGGCGATAAAGGTGAACTGGTCGGTCTCCAGGCGCAGGCTGTTGGCCACCTCGAATTTGCCGCTGGACTGGTCGAGCAGGGCGGATTGGGTGGTAAGCCGTCGGCCGGGGCGCTCGATCAGCACCTCGCCGTCCATGTTGATCAGGCCGTCCTCGGTGAGGCTGGTGCTGTCGGCGGTGATGATGATGTCGCTCTGATCCGCCGGCACGCCCACGGACGGGTTGTAATAGATGCCGCTGCACCAGACCGGAATCGGTCGCTGCTGCACCGGCGGCAGTGCCGCCATGGTGTCGCGGTCGACCCAATTGAGGTCGTCGTCGGCTCCGGCGACGCCGGCCAGCAAAAGGGCGAGGCCGGTTAAAAACAATCGTGAGGGCAGTGGCATCGGCTGCTCGGAACAGGTAAAAAGGGCCGTTTCGCAATCGCGGCAGTGTAATGGATTGATGGTGGCAATGCAGCCAGAGAAGGGTAACTCCGATATTCGCCGCCGGGCACTGGACCAATGGGTCGGTGACTGGCTGGGGGCGCCGGTGAGCGGTGAAGTGGCGTCCGCGGACGCCAGCTTCCGGCGCTACTTCCGCTACCGCCACGGCGGCCGCACCCTGGTGGCCATGGACGCGCCGCCGGAGCAGGAGGACTGCCGGCCCTTCGTGGACGTGGCCGGCCGCCTGGCCCGCGCCGGCGTGGCGGTGCCGGAGATTCTCCACCAGGACCTGGAACAGGGCTTNCTNCTGCTCACCGACATGGGCCGNGAAACCTGGCTCACCGCCCTNGACGNGGGCAANGCGGACGCCTGGTTCGANGCCGCCCTGGAGACGCTGATCACCCAGCAGCGCTTCGCCGACACCCGGGGGCTGCCCNAATACGACCGGGCCCTGCTGCGCCGNGANCTGGANCTGTTTCCGCACTGGTACCTGGGCGAGCACCGGGGCNTGCGCCTGGACGGCGACACCGCCGGGCGCCTGGAGACGGTGTTCGATACGCTGATCGAGTCCGCCCTGGCCCAGCCCCGGGTGTTCGTGCACCGCGACTTCATGCCGCGCAATCTGATGGTCAGTGAGCCCAATCCCGGGGTGATCGACTTTCAGGACGCGGTGGCCGGGCCGATCAGCTACGANCTGATCAGCNTGTTCAAGGACGCCTTTCTGAGCTGGCCGGAGGCNCGCGTGCTGGAGTGGCTGCGCGATTACCACCGGCGNGCCGCCGNGGCCGGNCTGCCGGTGCCGGCGGCGTTCGACGACNTGCTGCGCTGGTGCGANCTGATGGGCGCCCAGCGNCANCTNAAGGTGATCGGCATCTTTGCCCGCATCCGCCACCGCGACGGCAAGCCNAAATACCTGGANGACGCGCCCCGNTTCTTCGCCTACCTGCGNACCGTGATCGNCCGNCGNCCGGACGAGCTGGGCGACCTNGGGCGAGCTGCTGGATCTCTGGGAGTGCCCCTGATGCGCGCCATGATCCTGGCCGCCGGCTACGGNAAACGGATGCGNCCGCTCACCGATCACACCCCCAAGCCGCTGCTNNNNGCCGGCGGCAAGCCGCTGATCGAGNANCANATCGANGCGCTGCGCGGCGCNGGCGTCGANNAGCTGGTGATCAACACCGGCTGGCTGGGCGAGCGGCTGGAGGCGCGCCTGGGCGACGGCGCCCGCCTGGGCGTGTCGATCCGCTGGTCCCGGGAAGGCACCCCGCTGGAAACCGCCGGCGGCATNCGCCGGGCCCTGCCGTTGCTGGGGCCGGACCCNTTTCTGCTGGTCAACGGCGANATCTGGACCGACTACGATTTCAGCGCCCTGNTCGACGCGCCNGTGGGCGACGANCTGGCGCGGCTGGTGCTGGTGGACAACCCNGCCCACCACGACNNCGGTGATTTCCATTTAACAGCCGGNGGCCGGGTAAGCGATAATGCCGAGCCCCGGCTCACCTACGCCGGTATCGCCCGGCTCGNNCCNGCCCTGTTCGCCGCGCTCGACGACGGTGAGCGNCGGCTGGCGCCGGTGCTGCGCNCCGCCATGNCGCNGNNGCGGGTNAGCGGNGAGCACCACCGCGGCCACTGGTGGGACATCGGCACCCCNGAACGGNTGGCGGCGCTCGACCGNTTTCTGGCCGCCCCGNACACTGACTAAGGACATTTCATGGCCAAGCAAACCGACTTNATCGCCCCCTCCATTCTCGCCGCCGANTTCGCGCGCCTGGGCGAGGAGTGCGACGCGGTGCTTGCCGCCGGCGCCGACATGATCCACTTCGACGTGATGGACAACCACTACGTGCCCAACCTGACCATCGGGCCGATGGTNTGCAAGGCGCTGCGTCAGCACGGCATCAGCGCGCCCATCGACGTGCACCTGATGGTCAGCCCGGTGGACGATCTGATCCGCATGTTCGCCGACGCCGGNGCNTCNATGATCACNTTCCANCCGGAGGCCTCCGCCCACGTGGACCGCTCCCTGCAGCTGATTCACGACGCCGGCTGCCAGGCCGGGCTGGTGCTNAACCCGGCGACCAGCCCGGCGTGCCTGGAGTACGTGATGGACAAGCTCGACATGGTGCTGTTGATGAGCGTCAACCCGGGCTTCGGCGGCCAGTCGTTCATTCCCGGCACCCTGGGCAAGATCGAACGGGTACGCGGCCTGATCGACGCCAGCGGCCGGGATATCCGCCTGGAGGTGGACGGCGGGGTATCGGAAAAGAACATCCGCCAGGTGGCCGCCGCCGGCGCNGATACCTTCGTGGCCGGGTCGGCGATTTTCGGCAAGGACGATTACCCGGCGGTGATCGGNGAACTGCGCCGGGAGCTGGCCGGCGCCTGACGCCGTTGTGAAATTTCGTAATGATCCCGGGTTCGCGCTTGTGGGCCCGGCCCTTCCCCGCCGAAGCTGAGCCCCTTTCTCCGCGTGTCGGAGGCGAAACTGCGAGGAGGCGATATGCTCTCTCAATGGTTGACCTGGCCGGTGCTGGCGGTCTGGGCCGTGNTATCCCTGGTCTGCGCCGCCTGGGTGATCCGCGACCTGCGCCGCCACAACGCCTTCCTGGGCGGCATGATGAAGGTCGCCTGGGTGCTGACGGTGCTGTATTCCGGCCCCCTGGGCCTGGCGGTGTACTGGTACACCGGACGCGGCCAGATCCGGCATGATTCGCTGTGGCGCAAGAGTTTTCGCTCCGTGGCCCACTGTTACTCGGGGTGCGGTCTGGGTGAAATTATCGGTGTGCTGACGCTGGCCGGTCTCCTGGCGATGACCGGCTGGGCGGTCAACCTGACCACCTTCGCGCTCGCCTATATCATCGGCTTCGCCTTCACGNTGGGGCCGCTGGTGCAGGCCGGCGAGACGTTCGGCGTCGCGCTGAAGGACTCGGTGGTGGCCGAATCGATCAGCATCACGGTCATGGAAGCGTCGGCNCTGTCGGTGAACGCCGGCCTGGCCGGCGATGCCCGGATCGGGGACCCGGTGTTCTGGGGCGCGCTGATTATCTCCCTGTCGGTGGGGCTGCTGGTGGCTTACCCCGTCAATGTGCTGCTGATCCGCTTNGGCGTAAAACAGGGCATGCACAACCCCAAGCACATGATGGAACACCAGGGACACCACTGACTTTGGCGTTGGCCGGCGCCGTCGGCCGGCGGTATAGTCCGCAAAACGCTATTCCAAAACCCAGGGAGAGGCCGTTTCCGTGCCCCATGCCCCCGTTCAACGCGCTTTGCTTGCGGTGCTACTGATGCTGACGGCGTTGCTGGCCGGCTGCGCCAGCCGCCCGGCGCCCCACGTGGAAGAGCGAGCCGCCGGCGGCGAGCCACCGCCATTGCTGCGCGACGACGTGCCCGCCCGGGCGGCGGGGGAGGATTCGCCGGTGCTGCCGCTGCTGCGCGCCCAGGCGGAGCGCTGGCGCGGCGTGCCGTACCGGCTTGGCGGCAGCAGCGAATCGGGCGTGGACTGTTCCGCCTTCGTGCAGATCACCTTCCGATCAAAGCTCGGCGTCGACCTGCCGCGCACCACCGAGGAACTGGCCCGGGAAGGGGAGCGGGTGAGCCGCTCGGAGCTGCAGGCCGGTGATCTGGTGTTCTTCAAGACCGGCTTTCGCCAGCGCCATGTGGGCATCTACATGGGCGGCAAGCGCTTTCTGCACGCCTCCACCAGCCGTGGGGTGATGACCTCGTCGCTGAACAACGTCTATTGGAAGGAGCGCTACTGGAAGGCGCGCCGCATCGAGCTGGAGGATCAGCCCGCGGCGCTGTCGGTGTCCGACGAATCCCGATAGACCACCGCGCGCACGTCCAGCGTGCGGCCATCGCGACTCTGCACCGCCACGGTCCGCACCGGTTCCCCGTTGGCCCGGTCGACCAGCTCCGGGCCGTCGCTTTCCCCGTTCCAGCGGTCGCTCCACTGACGCAGCGCGGTGATCACCGTGAACAGGTCCCGGCCCTTGTCGGTGAGCCGGTACTCGTAGCGGGTGCCGTGCTCGCCCACGTCCTGCTTAATCAGCACGCCGTTCTCCAGCAGCCGTGCCAGACGGTCGCAGAGAATATTGCGGGCAATACCCAGGTTCTGCTGAAAGTCCACGAACCGGCGGGTGCCGAGCATGGCTTCTTTCACCACCAGAAGGGACCACCAGTCCCCCACGTCGTTGAGGGCGCGGGCCACGGAGCAGTGGGTGTCGGGAAATCGTTTACGGACCATGGAGGCAGTGTGCCAAATACGGTTGCAAGAAGAAACCGTTATGGGTACGGTTTCGAAACGCAACCGAATTGCCTGTTATCGTATCCCTGTCTGGAGTGCCCCAATGAGCGCTGATCTGGCCCCTCTGTTCCGTCCTTTTGAATGCAAATCCCTGAAGCTGCGTAACCGGGTGGCGATGGCGCCCATGACCCGCAATTTCTCGCCGGGCCAGGTGCCCACCGAAGAAGTGGCCGGCTACTACCGGCGCCGCGCCGAGGGCGAAGTGGGGCTGCTGATCACCGAAGGCACCACCGTGGGCCACCCCGGCGCGCCGGGCCACGACAGCGTGCCGGCGTTCCACGGCGAAGCGGCGCTCAACGGCTGGAAGGAAGTGGTGCGCCAGGTGCACGCCGCCAACGGCGCCATCATTCCCCAGCTCTGGCACGTGGGCGGCACCCGCCGGCCCGGCGTGGGCCCGGACAAGGACGCCCCCGGTTACTCCCCGTCCGGCCTGTTCAAGCCCGGCAAGCCCAACGGCGAAGCCATGACGCTGCAGGACATCGAGGACGTGATCCAGGCGTTCGCGGATTCCGCCCGCGCCGCCAGGGAGATCGGCTTCGACGGCGTGGAAATCCACGGTGCCCACGGCTACCTGCTGGACCAGTTCTTCTGGGAAGGCACCAACCAGCGTGACGACCAGTACGGCGGCTCCCTGGAAAACCGCGCCCGCTTCGGCGTGGAGGTGGTGCGCGCGGTGCGCGAGGCGGTGGGCGAGGACTTCGCCATCGTGCTGCGCTACTCGCAATGGAAGCAGCAGGATTACGAAGCCCGTCTGGCCCACACTCCGGAGGAGCTGGAGCGCTTCCTGGGCCTGTTCGTGGACGCCGGCGTGGATGTGTTTCACGCTTCCACGCGCCGCTTCTGGACCCCGGAATTCGAAGGTTCCGACCTGAACCTGGCCGGCTGGACCCGCAAGCTCACCGGCAAGCCGGTGATCTCGGTGGGCAGCGTGGGGCTGGACGACGACTTTATCGGCGCCAACAATCAGGGCATCGGCGGCAACGCCAACCCCAAGGGCATCGAGGATCTGGCCAAGCGCATGGCGGCGGACGAGTTCGACCTGATCGCGGTGGGCCGCGCCCTGCTGCAGGACCCCAACTGGCTGGTCAAAATGCGCAATGGCCAGCATGATGAGATCGAGCCGTTCACCAAGGCGGCGTTGGGCTCACTGAGCTAGCGGCACTCACGGCGCGGGCGATAACAAGGAGAACACCGATGCCCTCTGACCAGCACCAGCCCGCCCTCCAGGCGATCGAGACCTGGCGGGCCGGCGGTGACACCTTCGACTGGAACGGCCAGGACATCTGGTACCGGGACGAGGGCGGCGCCGACCGCCCGGTGCTGGTGATGATCCACGGCTTCCCCACCGCCAGCTGGGACTGGCGGCACATCCTGCCGGCGTTCTCCGCCGACTACCGGGTGATCATGATGGACCTGCTGGGCTTCGGGCTCAGCGCCAAGCCGCGCCGCTTTCCCTACAGCATTCTCGCCCAGGCGGACATGGTGGAAGCCCTGCTCGCCAGGCTGGGCGTGGCCCGCTGCCGGATACTGGCCCACGACTACGGCGACACCGTCACCCAGGAGCTGCTGGCCCGCCACGGCGAGCGCGCCGACCGCCAACGGCCCGGCCTGGAGATCGACAAAGTGGTGCTGCTCAACGGCGGCCTGTTTCCGGAAACCCACCTGCCGGTGCGTCTGCAGAAACTGCTGATCAGCCCGCTCGGGCCGCTGGTGGTGAAGTTCTTCACCTTCGAGAAGATGGAAGCCACCTTCCGCCACATCTGCGCCCGCCCCCTGCCGGACGGCGAAGTGGCGGGCTATTGGGCCTTGCTGCAGCACCATAACGGCCGCGCGGTGATGCCCCGCTTGATTCGCTACATGGAAGAGCGGCGCCGCCACCGCGAACGCTGGGTGGGCGCCCTGCATGACGCGGCGGGGCGCGGTATCCCGGTGCGTTTGATCGACGGTACCGAGGACCCGGTATCCGGCGGCCACATGGTGGCGCGCTACCGCGAGCTGATCCCCGACCCGGACGTGGTGGAACTGGCCGGCGTCGGCCATTACCCGCAGACCGAAGCGCCGGGCGCCGTCATCGATGCCGCCCGGCCTTTCCTTGCCGAAAGCTGAATCCGCAGGATTCCAGAGACCTTTGTTGTTCCGGTGTTCGGTGCTCCGTATCCGAGACGCGGTGCAATGGTGGTGCCTTCCGGGATCGCTCAAGCCTTCCCTGGGCGCTCTCATTTGGCCATCCATGGCCAAATAGGTCCCTCCAGGCACCA
>FUFK010043199.1_pt1 | contig 10335 bp, 5 predicted proteins | sample 1021851 | NCBI WGS metagenome assembly FUFK01 (sample SAMEA51879418, study PRJEB19060) | metagenome
CCAGAGTTATCTATAAAAGTTATAGATCCTGTTCCATCAGAATTAAGAGTAGCAGAGTATTGAGTAGATAAAGTAAGCTCTGTATCATTCTGGTATACTTTTAACTCAGACGTAGCATTTACCTGGAAGTTAAAAGTATAAGGCCCAGCTCTATTACTAGATCCTACAATAGATTGCACTCTTCTTGCTGTATCGTTTACACTAAATGTTGCCATGTATTATTCCTAATATTCTGTTGTCGTTTTGTATAGTAGAACAAAAAAATACCATTATCTCTTACCCTTCCTGTTTACTCTTTCTTTTAATAATTCTACCTTGTCATTAAACACAGGATTGTTCTCTAAAAAGTTTTCTATAGCTAATTGTTTTCTATTTGAAACAATATCTTTTAATGCTTGTAATTTATCTCCAGCTAACATTTCTTCCCAATCTGGATCATTATCTATAAGATCTAACATCTCATCTAACATTGTACCTTCACCATCAATATCAGAATTCATGTATTTAATAATTCCTTTGTACTCTTGTGATGTTAATGGAATTCCACCAATAAATGCTTTTGGCATTGGTATACCTAAACCTAATTTAACTAACCAATCATCAACTCTATTATATTTTTCTTTAGTTGTTCTTATAGGAGAAAATACATTCATCTCTGGGCCTACCATTTCTTCACCCCATAAATTAACTCTTACTTCTAACTCTGGATTAAAGAATGGTGATTGATGCATTGCTTTATTAAATTGTTTGTAGAATGCTCTAATAGGAGCTGGTATATCTCCATCAAAATTTTCTCTCCACCAGGATGCCTGGTCAGTTGTTATCATTGTGTCATAGATCTTAGGATCAGAATGTTTTGTTAAGTAGTTTCCAAAAGTACCTAGAGGGTTAACACCAATACCAACTGTAACTTCTGTTAATTTTTCTATAAGTTGTGTCAATGATCTTGTTGCCATATTTTCTGGATCTCCATATCCAGGTTGAAATAAAGCACCAAGCTCAGTTATACCTTGAGCAAATGGTTGCTGCATGATGTATGGGAAGATAGATGCTAATCCAGCTTTAAATAAACTTTCCATGTTGTTTGCAAAATTAGGATCTTCGTATTGTCCTGGTCTACTAGCCATATAAGCAAAGTCAGCAGAGATAGCTAATAAAGAAGATACAGGATCAAATCTTGCATAAGAAGTACACTCATACAAACCATCTTCACCCATAACGCATATTGAATAAGGCTGTAATCCTTTTCTCATAAATGCCTCTCTCTCTGCTTTTCTTGTAGGCATCATTCCTGTAATCATTAATCCTTGATCATGAACATTAGCTCCATATGCCATGTTACCAAATTGCCACATTAAAACAGCACCAGATGATAGTTTTGCTATAGCTAATTGTTGAGCTTTCTTTCCATTTTTACCAGAAATATTTTTTTTTACATCTGGAGATAACCAGGCTAGAGCTGGATTTCTTTTATTACTCTCAAAGAAAATGTTCATAATAGTTTTGTAAAATGGAACAAACATTTTCATTTCTGGTACATTTAAAATACTTTGTAATTTAGAGAATACTCCTGGAGGTAAATCTTTTTGGAATGTACCTTCTAACATACTCTCTTGTATTTCTTTAACAGTAGAACTATCTGGATCTGCTAGTGTTTGTTTATAAACTAACTCAGCTCCAGCTTTGTCATTAGGAAACTCTTTAATGTATGAATTCATTTTGCTTGTTGCAATTCTTTCTAATTCCATTTGGAATATAAAACCTTTCATCATCTCATCTTCTGCAACTAACATTCTTCCAGGAAATCTAACTACTGTACCCATGTATTCAAAAAAAGAACCAAGAGCTGTATCTTCATATTTACCAGCTAAACTTTTTGATATTGCTTTATCTTTTCTAAGATCTAATTTATTAGTAACACTCTCTCCAGATTTAAAAGCATTATAAGCATTACCTATAGCTAACTTAGATCCATATCTAAATGATTTGATCATAGCAAAAACTTCATTAAACATCACACCATCAGCTGAAGAAAGTCCTGGTATTTTATTTAAACCAGCTGCAATACCATACTCTGCTATTCTAAGTGTATTGAATGTTATGTTACCAGCAATGTTTACTGTGTGTGTGATTGGTGACATCAATCTAGTGTTGATCCAAATCTCTGCCCAGGCATCTCTTAATTTAGTTACAATTCCATCTTTAGCAAATTTAGATTTTTGATGAGGTTCTAATGTTAAATATGCTTGTGCAATTCTTTGTGCAGCTGTTACGTCTTTTGGATCTACATTCATTGTTTCTAATATTTTACCTAACTCATCTATAGCCTCAACTTTTGGAGTATCCATTTTAGATATGATACCAAGTGTTCTACCACTTTCTGATAATGCACCAGCAGTTTGTGAAAATAAAGATCCATACAATGCAAACGTTCTGTAAAATAATTCTACATCTGCTGCTGTAGCTTTGTCTGATAAAACAATATTAGCAAGTCTATCTACCTCTGCTCTTGCTACAGAAACTTCTATAATAGCTCTGTAAGCCACTTCAGCATTAAATGGTTCACCAGGTTTTCTTTTTAATATCTTCATGTACATATCATTTCTGCCATACTTAGCAGCAGCAGCTGCTATTTCTTCCATTGACATTTTTCCTCGTTTGGCAATTTCAATGTTATCTTTGAAAACAGTAGCTACGAAATCTTGAAAAGTTGCAACATCTTTAAATAGAGATGGATGATCAGCATTTCGTAATGTAGTTTGTAATGAACCTTTTTTAATTTTTAATTTACCAGCTTGTAAATCAGCCATAGTTTCTTCTATAATTTTTAACTCGGCATCATTAAATTGTTTAAAGATTATGTTTCCTGTTCCTTCTTCAACAACAAACATTTGATTGTCTGGAACTTTAGTAGCTAATATTTCTTGTTGTTTTTCTACAGCCTCATCAATGGTACTACCATGAGTTTTGTCTGTATGAGTTTCTTTCTTTTTAGGTTTAGGAATTTTTTTAGGAAATAAAGATGCAACTAAAACTTCGTTATCTTCTTGCTCTTCTAGGATCTTAGTTTTTTCTATTAACTCATTATCTGATATAACCTGGTCATTGTTACTATTACCAATAACTTCTTTTTCTTGGGGAAGAATATTTTCAGCTATCTTATCTAATTTTTTGTTTAAATAAGAATTGTCTTGGTTTTCTATAGTGTCTATTGAAAAATCTGGTTTTGACATTAGTTTCTCCCCTCATCAATTTCTTCAGCACTAATACCATAAAGATCTTCAGTATCTAAATCTAGATCTTCTTTGACAATGTATCGTTTCTTACTTTTGTTTTTTTTGCTTTCAACATTATTAACATCGCCTTGTGAAAAGCCTCCTTCGATGTCATTGGCTTTTCTTTCAATGATTGTGGTTGCTGCGTCTGCGTAACTTTTTGGTTCACTCTTAACTCCTAGTTTTGTATATAATCCTTGCTCAAAGTACCATAGAACAGCCTGTGTGTCACGATTATTTAATTTAATACCTATACTGTTTTCTAATTGTATTCGTATTTCATTAACATAATTATCCATAATTTGTCGTTCTGCAAGATTTCTTGGTTGATCAGCACTTGCTTTAACACCATCTTTTTTAATAGTGTAAACGTGACCAGACTTTCTATTAAATCCTCTAGTAAACCAAATATCTGGAACAGCCTCATCAGAAGTACCCATTAAGCTCTGCATAAACTTACTTACTTTAGGGCCAAACATATCTGCACCATAGATCTCTTTATCTAATGCACCAGCTATTGGTTTCATTCCATAAGATTTTCTTAATTCATTTAATGCTCTTCTTGTTGTTGGAGTATGTAAGAATTCTAAGAAAGCATCTAATCCATTTGCATCAACATACTTCTGTACAAATTCTATTTGTCCTTTTAGGTGAGATCTTTGTGTCCATCCTTTTTCTTCACCTATTTCAGCTTTACCTAATTTAACCATTACGTCATCTGCATTACGAAGGCTATTAGGATTTGTTGTAGGGAATTTTCCTGTATCTAAATAAATGTCTGCTATCTGCGCTGCAACTTTAAAATCCATTCCAACGTTTTGTCCTGGTGAGGCAATAGCTGTTAAGAATACTACCATGTCTTTGATTTGATCATTGCCTTTAAATTTAGGATTGATCTCATCTAATTTTTCCATAGCTATCTTAATATCTTTATCGTACCATCCGGCCCCTGTAATTTTTTGATCTANTTGGTAAGTAACTTCTTTAACACCCTGGTCTACCATTAATTTAAAATCATCTGGATTTTTAATATCTAGTTTAGGAGATTGATCAAAATGATTAATTATATCTTCAACTTTAACTTTGTTATTTTTTCCTGTACCAATAATAACCGGTTCAATACTATCCATAATCATAACAGCATCAAATCTTTCTGGCCCTTCTAATTCTGCTTTGTATGAGAAAGTACCTTCTTCTATTTCTTTTGCTAAAGGCCCTTCTGGGTTCATAGCAGATCCACCAGATAAATTTATATTGTTGTTTAACTCTTCAACTATTTCTGGTTGTTTCTTCATACCTTTAAATAATTTACCAAATAACATTATACCTTCACCTAATGGGCCTAATGCACTATCACCTATAATAGCTTTCATTTTTTCTTTGAATACAGTATCTGCATTGTATTCTGTTTCCGGAGTAGCAATGTAATTAAATAATTCTTTACTTAAACTTTCTGCTTGTGTTGTATCTATACCAAACATTTCAGATACAAAACTTACAAAGTTTGGATCCATAGGTACTTGAGCTGTACCTACAGTTGCTGCCTCTGCTGATAATGCTCTTGTAATAAAAGGCATAACACCTTTTGCTTTTATCAAAGTACCAAACAATTTATAATAACCTAGACCTGGAGTTAAGAATTGAGATATACCTTCTGCAAATCCTCCAGCTAATGTTTCTGTTTCTCCAATCCTTGGATAAATTTCTTTAGCAAAAAAATCACCAAACTTTTGTACAGATCCTTCACTAGCAAGATCTAATTTTTCTAATGTTGCTAAACCTAAACCACCAACACTTTCTACAAGTTTAGTACCACCTCTTAATATTCCTGTACCAATCTCATCATTATAATATTTTATTTTGCTACCTATATCTTTGTAAGTTTGTAAAGTATTTGTTGTGTAGTCTTTAACACTTTGCAATATAGATTTTTTATTATTTTCAAATAACTCGTAACCATTTTCAGTTAACTTGTATTCGTTATCACTATTTTTATATTCTAAATAATTTAAATATTTTTCTTCTAATGATGACATTATTGTTCAAGCTCCTGTAATGCTGTTTTGTAAGTTTGTAATTCTTCTATAAATTTATCAATAAATTCATTTGTTATAGGTTTGCCATTTACTCTTGGTCTTTTAAAAACATTATCTCTAAAGCCTGTTCCAAAATCAAATTTGTTATCAAGCATTTCACCTTCTGGTATTTCTTTTAATTCTTCCATTTCAACAATTAGTCTGTCTACACCTTCTGTTGTTTCTAAAAATTCAGATCTGTAATTTGCATGAGAGTAATCACTACCATCTGCTGTTTTATAAAATGCTTGTAAGTAAGGTTTCCATATTTTTGATGAAAGTTGAAATTCACCAGATGTAATATTTTTTTTAAGCTCTTTTACATCTTCTTCTTTTAATTGTTTTGTTTCTACACCTTTAGTTAATTCTAATGCTTTATTAGTTATGTCTTGAGCTGTAGCATCTGGATTAGCTCTCATAAATGCAAGTAACTCATTTGACTTTTCTCTGTAAAGATTAGCAGCAGCTCTGTCTTTCTTAGACATATTTAACATACTTGCCTCTGAATAACCAAAAGCATTACGCATAATCTTTTCACCTTCTTGAAATTTTTTAGACTTAGATAATTCTAGATCTGCATCTAGTTTAATTTTTTGATCTTTTGTTATGTATCTTAAATCATAAGCATCTTGTATTTTTTTATGAGTAAGATCTTTTGTAATTGTTAAGTCATCTTGTAAATCTATAAAACCTAGACCATCATCTGTATGATCTTTTGTAAAATCACCATCATGTTCATCTGCATCTAATTTTTCAGATAGCTCTATGTATAAATCTTTATCAAGTAGTTTTGCCTCTTCTACAATTTCTTCTGCCTCTTTATAATTTCCATCAGCCCTTGCATTGTAATATCTAAATTTAATATCATCTACTTCATCTTTTTTATCTAATACTAATGCTGTATCTTCATCTTCAGCAGCTTTAATAATACTTGTTTTCCATTCTTTAACTTTTGCTCTAAATTCTTTTTGTTTATCTTCTGGTAAACTTTCGTATATTTTTTTTAGATTTTCATAACCACCAAAGTTACCATTCATTACTTGTTTATAAATATCGTTTGCGTGTTTAGTACCAGCTTTATAATTAAATGGAGTATCAACGTACTCACTAAATAAAAAGTTTGCTTTCTCTCTATCTACTCTAGCATCCCAATCTTTTCTCCATTGTAATAATTTTTCTGGAGATATTCCATTTGCAATTAACTCATCCTCTATTGTTTGTTTTTGTAACTCAAGTCTTTTATCTAATGTTACTTTTATTTCTTTACCATCCTGGTCTAACAAGGGTTCACCATTACTATCTAAAAATCCTTGTTCAGCTCCACCTTTAATAATATCTGGTATAAGATCTAATGTTTGATCGCTGTAACTTAATACAGTTGCATCCTTCATAGTTTTATAATCTTTTAATAATTTATCTGAGTAAGAAGTAAGGTAAGTGTTTGCTGTTGTTGCTAGTTTAGCATTTGCTACAATACTAGCCTCACCATCTACTTGTAACAAACTATCGCTGTAACCATTTACAATAGCATTCAATTCATTTGTATAACTTTCAAGATCCATATTTGATGCATATGCTTTAGTTTTAAGATCTGCAAAATCATTCTGTGCTTTCATTGTAATTTGTGATGTAAGTAAACTTAACTGTGTAGCTCTTATTGCATTTCCATAAGTAGTATTTTTATTACCTTCTATCATTTTATTTTTTTCTTGTGGATTAGCAGATAAGAATTGATCAACTGATACAGGATTTTCTGCTGCATATTTAATACCCTCATCTTCCATTTGCTTATCTAATCTTTTAATAGCAAACTTATTTATGGCATCTAATTTTTGGTTAAGGCTATCCATACCAGCAGCTGCAACTCTAAACTGAGGAAACTGTATATTGACCATTGCACCACCTTGTAAATTACCTTTATATTTAATTCTTTCTTTTGCCATTATGTTACCTCCGGTGTTGTATCTGTTGGTGTTGTTGGAGGTTTCTTATCAAAGACACCGGTTGCTTGTGCAGTTGTTATATCAGTACCCAGGCCAAAGATAGCATTAAGATAACCCATCTTCATTGCTTGTTTACCAGCTATCTTAAAATTATTAAATTGTATAATACCCAGGTTTTGTGTCAGCTCCTGGTTAATAGCAGCAATAGAATAATCTTCTGCTCCTTCTCTTAAAGAAACAATTTGTGAAGTTAATATAGATCCTTCATTTGTTAAGGCCCCACCAGCAGCACCTCTTGCTACAATAGTACCCAATGCTTTGTTAGTTTCTTTTAAAACTTCTACACCTTTTTCTTTGTATTCAATTCTTTTTTCTTTAAATTGTAAATTAGATAGATCTGCTTGTGCATCTAAAGATGCTTTAGTAGCAGCTGCTGAATATAATGTTGCGTATGCTTTACCTAAAGCAGATGCTACAGCAATGACAGCGAAAATTGGATTTGACATTATTGACCTACACTCACTTTGTACTCAATCCCTAACAATGTGAAGAATAGGGGAGCTGATTGACTAAATGTTAGTTGTCCTTCACGATCATAACCTAACATTGGTTTTCTTCTTTTCTTTCCTGTAAAAAATTGTGCAGCTGTAAAAGGAAAATCTTTTGTATCTAAAGTTAAGTTTTGACTTAGATAAACTAATGCAGTTGCATCTACTATTCTTTTCTTTTGTCCAATAATATTTCCACTAGGTAATTTTAATTCTACAGGCATAGTTTTTATTGTTGGTGTATAATTTAATCCTACTTCGATATAAGTAGTTGGTAACGTACTTACTACTATAGATCCAGAAGAAACTGTAGCATCTGCTGACATAGCATCATCAATAATAACTTTTACTGTTTTTCCTTCTAGATAATCTAATCCTGTTATAGCTGCTCCACTTGGAGTATTAGCTACACCTCCCATAGCAGCATGAGCTGAACATTGATAATGTAAAGTAGGAGCTGCACTTGCTACTACGATTTGTGTGTAGGCCCCAGCAGATCCTGGTGTTCCACTTGTAGTTACTCCTGTTGTGTAAGCTGTAGTTTTGTTTGCATCTAAATAAAATCTTAATGGATGACCAGAGTTAGAACCATCTGATTGATCAAATTTGTAAGTATGTCCTTCATACAAATTAAGTGTTGGAGTTTGTGATCCATCAATAAAATATTTATTAGAACCAGAAACGTTTTGTACTGTTACTGTTTTTGTAATTGTAGATGCATTTGTTAAGGTTGATCCACTAAGTAATGTTGCGCTATCAGTTGTGTTATCATCATTAAAAGCCTCTACATAATATTTGGTAGCAGAGTTAATTGTTCTTTTGACTACACAATAAATAGTATCAACATCTACACCTACATTTATAAAATCACCATCAGTAGTTGACAATGATGGAGCTATAACGTTTTGCCCTCTAAGAATAGAATAAGTTGCCATGCTGCCATCTGTATTTACTATTAATAATAAATCACCATCATCTGTAGATGTAGCTTTTCTTAATGCAAGATCTGTTGGAGTAACAAGTAAGTGTGATGATAATAAAGAAATATTATTTGATATGTAAGATAACTCTACATCACTAAATAAAAATTCTCTTAAAGATTTACCAGATCTTTGTATAAACATAGTACCACTCTCTGCTCCCACAGGCTTGATACCTTCTTTAGATCCTCTTTTAGTAGCTCCTTGTATTACAATGTTGCTGGGTGTGATTGGATCTAAATCTGATTGTGGTAAAAAGAATTCACCACCTTTGGTAAAGAGTTGTAAATCTCTACCAGAAAACATTCCTGTTATTGCATTAACTTGTCCTGTGTTTAAAGTTACTTCAATACTGTCATCGTCTAATGCCTCACCAGGATTAAAATCAAAAAATCTTGCTACTCTAGATGCAAATACTGTATTGGGCCTAGACTTAGTACCACCAAAATATAATCTACCTTCATGAAAAGTTACTGTTCTAGGATAGCCATAAGTTGATGACCATACATCTACATAATCAGTTTCTAAAAACCATGATCCACTTGCAATAGCAGACGTATTAAAAAAAGGTATTTCAACAACAGCCTCTACCTCTGTACCAGAAACAAATCTTGTTATTCTAGCTCTACCTATTCCATCTGCTGCCTCAACATAATCATGTACATTACCAGATGCAAAAACAGAAGATCCAGCAGTAAGTGTTATGTTGCCATCTACAGCACTAGGTGTAAGTGTAGCTGAAGGATTAGATGTAGATAAATTAAATGCATACTTAGGTATATACTCAAAACTAATATCTGATATTGTCCAACTAGAATGAGATCCTCCTCTAGTAATTTTTTTAGGGGCCATGTCCTCCTGGACAATAATTAATGTATCAGCTGATTGAGCATAATCCATTGTTGTAATATTTGTAGATCCAACAGTAGTTGTTAAATAATCATTACCAGAACCATTAATATTAGTTACTAAAGTTTTATCTCGATAAATATAAAGACGATTATGTACAAACAAAAACATATAACTTTGTGTTGTACTAAATTCAAAAGGAACTAATCTACATCCATTTTGTGGATTAGCAGCAGAAGGTATTTCAGATAAATATTGTAAGCCTGGTCTACGAGTAGCACCACCTTGTGGTTGGATTAAAACATTACGAGCTTGTTCTAATGCATTGTAATATTGATTAATATCTATTCTTGATTTTAATAATGGATCTATCTCGCCTGTTGTAAAATTTGATTGTATAGTTACAGCTCTTGTCATTATCTAACATCAGTTAATGGAAACTCATGTATTGCGTAAGAAGTTTTTCCTCTACCATCAGCATTTGCAGCTTGTCTAAAATATCCTCCTCTGCCACTTTCTGATGGAGTACCAACAGCAATGTTTTTCCAATAATCTGCCTTTGTTGTTTGATCTGTTACCGGTTCTGCTAAATGCCATGCCATCATATAAACAAGTAACTGTACAAAGTATGAAGGCATTAATCCTTCTGTGATAGCACTTGTTAT
>FUFK010041903.1_pt1 | contig 10334 bp, 13 predicted proteins | sample 1021851 | NCBI WGS metagenome assembly FUFK01 (sample SAMEA51879418, study PRJEB19060) | metagenome
ACTTGCTTTTGGTGCGAGTCGAAATAAAAATAAATTTTTAATTGATAGTCAAATATTTCCACAAACTTTAGCAGTATTAGAAACTAGAGCAAAACCATTAGGAATTGAAATTGTAAAACTTGATTTTGACGATTCAATACCTCTAGTTGATTTTGAAAGTGCCTTTGGTTTATTAGTTCAACTACCAAATAATCAAGGAAAATTAAGAGACCCTGATTCATTAATTAGAGTTGCAGATGTATATAAGTGTCTTAAGATTGCAGTTGTAGATCCTATGGCACAGGTTCTAATGAAACCTGTAGGTGAAATGGGATTTGATATTGCTGTCGGTAGTATGCAGAGATTTGGAGTTCCTATGGGTTATGGAGGACCTCATGCAGCATTCCTTGCAACCACTGACAAATATAAACGTAAGATTCCTGGACGTATTGTAGGGCAATCTCTAGATTCCCAAGGTAATAAAGCATTACGACTAGCATTACAGACAAGGGAACAACACATAAGACGAGAATCAGCAACATCCAATATATGCACTGCTCAAGCACTCCTCGCAAATATGGCAGGTTTTTATGCTGCTTACCACGGTGCGGAAGGTCTGAAAAAAATAGCAACCAGATTATTAAAATATAGACAAACGTTATTAACAGCATTGAAATGGTGTGGTAGAAAAGTTGATGACTGTGAAGGTTTTGACACCGTTCGATTTGAGTGTGATGAATTAAGTTATCAGTTCTTAGAAGAAAAATTTAATGTTAGATACGATAACGGATGGGTTACTTTATCTATCGATGAAATTACTACTGTTTATGAACTCCATGAAATTCTAAAAACACAAATTAATTTTAAAGCTCATTCTAATACAATTCTCAATGTAGTTGATGCTTGTGANAAGTATGTGTGGAAACAAACACCTTTGAGAACTGGTGAATGGTTACAACAGGAAGTATTTAAAAAATATCAAAGCGAAACTAATATGATGAGATATATTCATGAATTAGTATCAAAAGATTTTTCATTAGTAAATGGAATGATACCTCTTGGTAGTTGTACGATGAAGTTAAACGCAGCAGCAGAGTTGATGCCAGTAAGTTGGAATGAGTTTGCGAATATACATCCTTTTGCTCCAAAAGATCAAACTTTTGGATATCAAAGAATCATGGATGATCTTCGAGAGTGGTTATGTGATATTACTGGATTTGCTGATGTATCATTACAACCAAATGCAGGATCACAGGGTGAGTATGCGGGATTACTCGCAATCAAAAATTATCACTTAAGTAATGGTGATGAAGCAAGGAAAGTATGCTTAATACCTGAGAGTGCTCATGGAACTAATCCTGCGAGTGCTGTGATGGCAGGTATGGAGATTGTGCCTGTGAAGTGTGATGAAGATGGTAATATTGATTTGAAGGATTTAGAAAAGAAAGCAATCATGAATACCTTTGAATTGGCAGCATTGATGATTACATACCCTTCAACTCATGGTGTGTTTGAACCAACAATTAAAAACATTTGTAAAATCATACATGAGAATGGTGGTCAGGTATACCTTGATGGTGCTAATTTAAATGCTCAAGTTGGATTAGCAAAACCATGTCATTATGGTGCTGATGTGTGTCATATGAATTTACATAAAACATTCTGTATTCCTCATGGTGGTGGCGGTCCTGGTGTTGGTCCTATCGGTGTAGCAGAGCATCTTGTTCCTTTTATGAATCAAAGAGTATCCGCAGCAGTTCAAGGTAGTGCATCAATACTTCCAATAAGTTGGATGTACATTCGTATGATGGGTGCGAACGGATTAAGAAAAGCAAGTGAAGTATCTCTACTTACTGCAAATTGGTTAGCACATAAAATTGAACCTTCATTCAAAGTTTTGTATAAAGGTGCAAATGGTAGAGTTGCTCACGAATGTATATTTGATTGTCGTAACTTACCCGTAACAGCAGAGGATGTAGCAAAGAGATTAATGGATTATGGTTTTCATGCTCCGACATTATCATGGCCTGTTCTAGGAACTATGATGGTTGAACCTACTGAGAGTGAATCCTTAGATGAGTTACAAAGATTCGTAGAAGCAATGGAAATAATTCGAAGGGAAATATTCACAGATAAAGATGTTTTAAAAAATGCACCTCACACTTCAAGAATGATTTCAAGCAATGATTGGAAGTATGATTATAGTCGAGAACAGGCAGCATATCCTATGAATCAAAAGAATAAGTTTTGGCCAGCAGTATCAAGAATTGATAATGTATATGGAGATCGTAATTTAGTTTGTTCATGTGAAGATTATTTTGCTAAAGAAAAAACACCAGTTGAAAGATTACATGATGATATCAGAAAAAATATTGGCAAAAAATAAATCCTGTGTTATAATAAAAATAACAAAATTTTATTATGAACATTTTTGTGACAGATCCCTGTCCTAACAAATCGGCAGAGGTTCTACCAGATAAACATATAGTAAAGATGCCACTTGAGACCTGCCAGATGTTGGCGGTAGTATTCTCTAAGTGGTATTTTAATTGGGGAGATGAACTTCTACCTAAGAAAGACGGAACACCATACAATACAGAGAAGGGTGCGTTCAGAGGACACCCTTGTACTGTATGGGCAGCAGAAGACATTGCCAATACTGCTTGGTTGATTCAACATGGTTTTGGATTACTCGAAGAGTATACTCATAGATATGGCAAAGTTCATTCTTGCCAAACTGCCATGAACGAAGCAGAAAAAGTTTTTGAAGAAAGAACAGGTAAAACATTATTATGCCACAAAGAAGCAACACCATTCGCATTCGCAGGTCCTGATGTATTTAAATTTGACACAAGCATTGACACTCTTACTGCTTACAANCGTTATATNNCNTCCAAACCTTGGGNTGCATCTAATTATCTTCGTGACCCATCCAAAAAACCAAATTGGTTATAACTTATGATTAANTTTATTTTTTCAGCATGTCCACCAGTGTATACNTTACCTGGTACTTGGAANGATCCAGANAAGATTGCCANNTGTAANGACACANTAATTCCACATTTTACNTTNAATCCNAATTANACNTTTGGNATNTCAATTGCTGTNATTACAATTNTNTTAGCAGNNTATGGNNTNTATAAAGGATTNTTTGCNAATNAAGGATTAGCAGATCCATGGGATGATCATGAAGATTGATACACAAGGAATGTCCTTAGATACAGGTAAGGACACTGGTAAAAGCATAGAGGAACAACGTGCTGCTATACCTGATATGGAAGTAGTAGAAACAAAATTATTTTCAGATTCATTTAAAAAAGAATTGAAAGAACTTATTAATGAAATTTTAGATGAGAGAAATGACTAAATTTTTTAAACAAACAAGTGATGAACCTTATGATCGTCATCATTACAAAATAGTTTCTAAACAATATGCTACTTTTATTGTAAAATCTTGGGACGAGGTTCAAGAGTGGTGGTGGAATCATTGTAATATAATTAATTTTGATGCAGTGGTAGAAGTCCTAGACAAACCAAAGACTAAGAAAAAATCTAAAGGTTTTTCTTAATTATGAAACATGTATTATTTGATTTGAAAGATTGTCTGATGACTTCTCTGTTAGATGATGATGAATATGTCAGAGATACCTTGATAGAAGCATCAAAGATTGCTAAATTAGAATTGTTAAAGGTTGACACGCACAAGTTTCAACCACATGGTGTTACTGGTTATGCTCTACTTGCAGAGAGTCATATTAGTATACACACTTGGCCAGAAGATAACATTGCTAGATGTGATTTATTTTCATGCAAACCAAACACAGATTACAAATCTGTGATACAATACATGCAGAACCGTTTTGACTCAATGGAAGTTAAAAAATGGGGATGTGATAGATCTGATTGGTTATGAAAGAATTTGATTATGAACTCGATTATAAAACCCTTGACTTTTCAGTTAAGGAAAATCGCAAACTTTATCGTATTGGAAGGGGAGAACAAGGAGTGTTATTGGTTCGCCCTTATACTAACGATATATGCTCTCATTGGAGATTCGTAAATGAAAATATTGCTCGCAAATCTGCTGATAAAATCTACTCCATGTTCTGTGACTATAAGAAGCAACAGGACTTCATTGGAATGGACATGGCTAGGAAGTTTCTTGAAATGGGATTTACTCGCTCCCGTCGGTATGCAAATCATCCTAGTGGAAAGAAGTACGCTCGCGATGGTTCCGTATCACCGCAGTCGCCAACCGCACTACACTGTGAAAAGTCCCGTGCTGCAACTGTTTTCAAAAAAATGAGAGACAAAGCAGCTTATGATGAAAAGTATGTTATAATGAGAAAGGAGTGGAGATCAAATGAGTGACTTTATATGGGTTGAAAAATACAGACCCAAAACAATTGATGATTGTATTCTTCCAGATAGTATCAAGAAAACATTTAAGGATTTTCTAAATAGAGGAGAAATACCTAACATGCTTCTTGCTGGTCCTCCAGGCGTAGGAAAAACTACAGTAGCGAAAGCATTATGCAACGAACTAGGAGTAGATTTTTATGTCATCAACGGATCCGATGAAGGGAGATTTCTCGATACAGTCAGAAACAACGCAAAGAATTTCGCATCAACTGTATCGTTGTCATCGGAAGCGAAGCACAAGGTCGTCATCATTGACGAAGCCGACAACACAGGAAATGACGTACAACTATTACTTCGGGCATTCATCGAAGAGTTTGCAGGAAACTGTAGGTTCATTTTCACTTGCAACTATAAAAACAAAATCCTTGAACCCCTCCATTCCAGATGTACTGTCATTGACTTTTCTATTCGAGGAAAAGAGAAGCAACAAATCGCTGCTAATTTCTTCCAAAGACTCAACTTTATCTTGGAGCAAGAAAGGATTGAAACTGATAAGAAAGTATTAGTTGAATTAATCAATAAACATTTTCCAGATTGGAGAAGAATACTAAATGAGTGTCAGAGATACTCAGTGAGTGGTAAGATAGATAGTGGAATACTAGCTGCTTTTTCTGACGTTGCTGTCGATGATCTCCTCAAAAATCTCAAAGAAAAAAACTTTCCAGAAGTACGAAAGTGGGTCAACAGTAATATGGACAATGATACTTCTGTACTATTTCGTCGTATTTACGATAGTCTTTATAAATCCTTGGTTGCTAATACCATCCCTTCTGCTGTTCTTATTATTGCTAAGTATCAGTATCAGATGGCATTTGTTGCCGATCAAGAAATAAACATGTTAGCATGTCTAACTGAAATTATGGTGGAGTGTGAATTCAAATGAAAATTAATACAAATACTGAAAAAAGAAAAAATCAAGTAAAATCTAAATTTTATTACATGTTCTGGGGAATAGCTACTACATCAGTAGTTCTTGGACAATTATACGTTGGCACTGGTTATCGTATCATGACTCAAAGCATTATTGATTTAACAGAAGTATTTACCCTTATTCGAGAGGGTAATGAAATAGAAAGATATCGTAATTTTTATTAATGAAATCTCACAAAACACCACTTCGTTATCCTGGCGGTAAGTCCCGTGCCTGTACAAAGATAGGTCAGTTCTTACCCAATATGTACACCTATAGAGAATTTCGTGAACCTTTTCTTGGAGGTGGAAGCGTTGCTATCTATCTTACAAAGATTTATCCATCTTTAAGTATTTGGGTTAATGATTTATACGAACCACTAGTTAATTTTTGGAAAGAAGTTCAACACAGTGGTGAAGAATTATGCACTACTTTAACTGATTTAAAACTTAAACATCCAAATCCAGATTCTGCAAAAGGATTGTTTTTGGAATCAAAGGAAATTATCAACAGTCAAGATAAAAGTAAATTGGAAAGAGCAGTTGCTTTTTATGTTGTAAATAAATGTAGTTTCTCTGGTCTTACAGAGTCATCATCATTTTCAGCACAAGCAAGTGATTCTAATTTCTCAATGAGAGGTATTGAAAAGTTAACAGGTTATCAGGAAATAATTCAAGATTGGAAGATAACAAATCTCTCTTATGAGGATCTTCTAACAGATTGGAGAGATACTTTTATATACTTAGATCCTCCATATGATATAAAGGATAATCTTTATGGAAAGTCTGGAGAGATGCATAAAAAATTTGATCATGACAAATTTGCAAAAGATTGTGATGACCACACAGCAGATATGATGATATCATATAACTCATCTCAATTAATTAAAAATAGATTTAAAAATTGGAATGCTGTAGAGTTTGACCTTACTTATACCATGAGGTCTGTTGGGGATTATATGAGTGACCAACAAACAAGAAAAGAATTATTATTACTAAATTATGGAACTAAGGGAATGGTTGAAGTCGATCAATTTGTCAAAGAAGAATCTAATAGATGAAGATCCATCTTTAGAGAAAGAATACTCCCCATACATAATTAATCGTATTTACTCAGGTCACCTTGACGCAATACTCTTTGCTAATGAAATGAACCAGTATCATTTTCTACCAAAGAAGATGCAATATGATTTTTTTCTAAATACACTCAGAACTAAGAAGAGATTCTCTCCTTGGCTACGTAAAGATGAAATCAAAGATCTTGATTATGTGAAACGTTACTACAAATATAGTGATGAAAAAGCAAAACAGGTTTTGAAGATATTATCTACTGAACAAATTAATTTTATAAAATCGAAGTTTGAAACTGGAGGAAGACAATGAGTGTGGTTCAACAACCTGAGATACAATGGTTACCTGAAAAAATGGTCGAGGTAACTCTTAATGAACCTGATGATTTCCTTAAGGTCAGAGAAACCCTTACAAGAATTGGTGTAGCATCCAGAAAAGAGAAGAAGATATATCAGTCATGTCATATACTACACAAACAAGGTAGGTATTATCTTGTTCATTTTAAAGAATTATTTGCTCTTGATGGTAAGCATGCTAACTTGACATCTAACGATGTTCAACGTCGTAATCGTATTGCACAACTNCTTGCTGATTGGGGNCTNATNGGNATNGTNGATGTNNCNAAGATACAAGANATTGCNCCNTTNAATCAAATCAAAGTATTAGCATATAGAGACAAAGNTGACTGGATACTNGAAACAAAGTATAATATAGGTAGCAAGAAGAAAAAAGTTGACGAATCCTAGTAACCTTTATAATGGTATCAATGAACGTCTTTTCTACACCTTAGGAAAACGTCCTGACAATGCCTCCATCCATGATTTCTACATGGCATTGAGTTATGCTGTGAGAGANCAGATGATGAATTACTGGTTGTCTATGAAACCTCCTACTGGAAAAGAGGTAGCATATCTATCAGCAGAGTTTCTAATAGGACCTCAACTTGGTAATAATTTAATATGTCTTGGTATTAAAGAAGACGCAGAAGAAGCATTAAAGAAATATGGATATACATTAGATCAAATTTTAGACGTAGCAGAAGAACCTGGTTTAGGTAATGGTGGATTAGGTAGATTAGCAGCGTGTTATATGGACTCTCTAGCGACTTTAAAAGTCCCTGCTACTGGTTATGGTATTCGATATAAGTATGGTATCTTCAAGCAAGAGATAAGAGATAATCAACAGATAGAGATTACAGATAATTGGTTACATGGAGAATGGCCATGGGAACTTTGTCACCCAGATGAATCCGTCCATGTTGGATTTGGTGGTAGAGTCGAACATTACACGTCTGACCGTGGTAACCAAAGAGTTCGTTGGGTTCCTGAGGAGAGTGTCATTGCTGTTCCTTATGATATATTACAATTAGGATACAAGGTTGATAGTTGTAATCGATTAAGATTATGGAGAGCAGATGCTACTGAAACATTTGATTTCTATGCGTTTAATATCGGTGATTATATGGGATCAGTAGAACAGAGTGTTTCTTCTGAAACTATTTCTAAGGTTCTATATCCAAATGATGGTACAGATGCAGGTAAGATATTAAGATTAAAACAACAGTTCTTCTTTGTAAGTGCTTCTCTACAAGATATGTTAAGAAGTTTAGATAATCGTGGGTATGAGATGGAGGACTTTCCACATCATTGGCAAGTTCAGTTAAATGATACACATCCTGCAATTGCTGTTGCAGAGTTGATGAGATTACTTGTTGATGAAAGACACATTGGATGGGAAGATGCGTGGGAAATTGTTACTAAATCTATTGCATACACAAACCACACTTTGATGCCAGAAGCATTAGAGAAATGGGATCTTAGATTATTTCAAAATCTTTTACCTAGACATATTGAAATTATCTATGAGATAAATTTTAGATTCTTACAGGTAGTACGTCTGAACTATCCTGGTGATGATATTATGTTAGAGAAAATGTCTATCATCGATGAACGTGGAAATAAAGCAGTTCGTATGGCACATCTAGCAACCATAGGATCTCATCATGTCAATGGTGTTGCTGCTCTACACTCTGAGTTAGTAAAGACACAGTTGATGCCAGAGTTCTACGACCTGTGGCCACATAAGTTCACNAATGTNACNAATGGTGTTACNCCNCGNNGNTGGNTTGNNTCNTNTAANNCTGNACTCACANANGTTNTNGATGAGTATNTTGGNNCTGATTGGNTNACCAATATGGATTCTTTAAAAAAGTTAGAAGACAATCAAGATGATCCTGAGTTATTAGAGAAAGTCGCATCCACAAAAATTATAGGTAAGCATAATCTTGCCACATACATTTTTGATAATCTTGGAATATATGTAGATACTAATAGTATCTTTGATGTTCAAGTAAAGAGAATACATGAATACAAGAGACAACACTTACTTGCTCTTTGGATTGTTCACCAGTATCTTCGAATCAAAAACGGAGTCGATGTCGTTCCTCGTACAGTAATATTCGGTGGCAAGGCAGCACCAGGATATTACATGGCAAAACTAATTGTTCAGTTTATATGTGATATCGCAGAAGTAGTGAATAGTGACCCTGATATGAAAGGTAAGTTATGTGTTGTATTCTTACCAAATTACAGTGTGAAGTTAGGAGAAAAAGTATATCCTGCTGCCGACTTATCAGAACAAATATCTACTGCAGGTAAAGAAGCATCAGGCACAGGAAACATGAAGTTCCAAATGAATGGTGCTCTTACAATCGGAACACTTGACGGTGCGAATGTAGAAATTCGTGACTTAGTTGGAAAAGAAAACTTCTTTCTCTTTGGACACGATGAAAAAGGAATCGCAGACTTGTGGAGTCATGGATATGATCCTAGACAGCATATGAGTCCAGAACTTTGGGATGTAATTAACTTAATTAAAGGTGGTCATTTTAGTCACGGTGATAAGAAAAAATTTAAACCTTTATTAGATAATCTTTTGTATCATGATCCTTTCTGTGTCTTTGCTGATTTTTCTGATTACCTAGATGCTCAAGATCGTGTAAGTAGTGCGTGGAAAGACCGTGAGTCTTGGAATCGTATGTCGGTTATTAACACTGCACGTTCGGGATTCTTCTCATCTGATAGATCAATTAGGGATTATTGTGATAAAATTTGGAAAATATGATGAAGTTTATTTTTGATGTTGATGGAACTCTAACACCGAGTCGTAAACAAATGGATATAGGATTCTCTGCAGAGTTTCTAATATTTTGTTGTAAGTTCGATACCTACTTGGTTACAGGAAGTGATAGAGAAAAAACTATTGAGCAGGTTGGATTAGATATTTACAATCGATGTAAGAGAGTATTTAATTGTTCTGGATCAGATATTTACGATGGTAAAAATAGTGTATACAGATCTGATTGGAAACCATCAGATAAACTCATATCATTTTTAAATGACGAATTAGATTATAGCAACTTTCCTACTAGGACAGGAAATCATATTGAATATAGACCAGGTGTAATAAACTTTAGTATTCTGGGTAGAGGTGAAGGTAATATGAACGGAAGAGATGAGTATGTAAAGTGGGATAGAAATACTGGTGAAAGAATTTTAATTGCAGACAGAATCAAAAATCAATTTCCTGATTTGAATGTTCAAATAGGAGGACAGACAGGACTCGACATATCAAATAGTGATAAGAGTCAAATAATTAAATTTTTTAATTTTGATGATGAAGTACATTTCTTTGGAGATATGATGGAAGAAGGTCAAAATGATTATCCTTTAGCAAGAGCAGTAAAAGAAAGGTTGGGTTATACGTACCATGTTAAAAGTTGGGAAGACACCCGTACCTACGTTAATCGGTTCTCCTCTACCTACCTAAGTGGTTCAAGATATAATTAGTATTGAATGCCGAAAGGGTTCACATTTTACACTCGCTTTTAAAGGAGAACTATTATGACAGCACTACAAAGGTATCACTCTGCAAACTTACCAGAGTTGATGAAA
>FUFK010050956.1_pt1 | contig 10330 bp, 14 predicted proteins | sample 1021851 | NCBI WGS metagenome assembly FUFK01 (sample SAMEA51879418, study PRJEB19060) | metagenome
AGATCATCAAGTGCTACTAATGCAGCTATTGCAGTTCTTGATTTTGGAAGTGTAAAGACATCAACAAACGGTACATTCACAATCGCATTCCCAACTAACGATAAAGACAGTGCTATATTAAGACTATCTTAATTTAGCGGAGCATTACCATGGCGGATGCTTGGAATGAGGGCACGTGGGGACAAGGCTTTTGGGGCCAACAAAGTTCGATCACAGTATCTGTTACTGGGTTATCGACAACAGCAGCGTTAGGCACAGAGTCAGTCGTTGCTGATAGTTTAGTTACATTAGGTTCTCTTGAAACAACTTCTGCGCTAGGTACAGCCACTGGTGAGGCTGAATCAATTTATCCTTTAACAGGTGTCACATCTTCATTTAATTTAGGCACTACAAGTATTGAAGAGGGAACTGATGTTACCCTTTCAAGTTTAACCACATCATTCGCTACAGGAACTGAAACCGCATCAGGAACAGTTGATGCTGGTTGGGGAAGAAACACATGGGGTTCTTTTGCTTGGAATGAAAATATAACACAAGAGGTCAGTGTCACTGGCGTGACAATGGCCACAACTTTAGGCACAACAACTCAAGAAGTTGGCACAGGTGTCATTGTTTCACCAACAGGTCTTGCGATGACAGGTGCTTTAGGCACCACATCACAAACAGGAACGGCATTAGAGACTTTAGATAGTCTATCAGTGGGTGTTGCTCTATCAGGAGTAACCGTATCTGGTGAGGGTAGTGTAGGAGTAATAGCACCCTCTGATCAATTAGATTTTGCTATCGGAACTCCTACTATTGATATTTTCACACAGGTAGATCCAACGGCAGTGACAATGACTGCAGCTCTTGGAACTGCAGTTGCAGAGGCAGATGCTTTAGTTACTCTTGGTAGTTTATCTTCATCATTTGCTACAGGAACAGAGACTGTTGAAGTGGGAACTGGCGTAATTGTAAGTGTTTCTACTGTCGCTATGAGTTTTGCTACAGGAACAGAAACCGTTGAAGCTAGTTCTTTAGTAAACGTAACGGGACTAGATTTAACAATAGTAACAGGTAATCCTTTTTCTACACCATGGGCAAATGTGGTGACGGGAGCAAGTAATACTTGGACAGAGGTAGATGCAGCATAAAAAGTGTTGCTTGGATAACAAAAAAGGATATATTTTAGAGAGGTTTAAACATGGCAAGTACATACTCAAGTAATTATAAATTAGAAAAAATGGCTACTGGCGCTAACGCCAATACCTGGGGTACAAATACTAATAATAATTTAGATGTTTTAGATGCATTCGGAGCAGGTTATATAGCTAAATCTGTTGCTGGTTCAGCAAATATTACTCTTACAACAGGTAATGCAGATCCCTCTGCCGAAGCAGCTAATAAAGTTATTGAATTGACAGGTGCATTAACAGGGGACATTACAGTTTTTGTTCCTGCTGTTGAGGGTGAATATGTTTTCTTCAATAACACAACAGGTTCACAAACTTTAACTATTGCAGCTACTGGTCACGCAGCTAACGGTATTGTCATAGCACAGGGAGCATACTCACATGTTTATAATGACGGTAATGCTAACTATAAAATGTATAATGCGGTTGATAAATTAGGAGCTACTACTTTCAAAGGTGCTGTTACTGCAGGTGATGGTGATATTATTTTAAGAACAAACGGTGCGGTATCTGCTACAACTTACACAGGTGATGGATCAAACTTAACAGGTGTTGAACCATTTCCCTCTGGAACAAAACAAGTTTTTTATCAAGCCTCTGCACCGACAGGTTGGACACAAGACACTGCGTCAGCTTTAGGTAATGCAGCCATGCGTGTTGTTGTTGGCACCGGTGGTGGCACAGGGGGTAGTGATACTTTTCAAACAACATTCGGTTCTTCAAGATCAACAGAAACAAAAGATTTACCTGTTTCAGGATCAGTAAGTGGAACAGTAGGAAGTCACACTTTATCAACTCCTGAATTAGCTTCTCATAATCACACAGTTTCAGTTCCAAGAATATCTCCTAACCCTCAACCGGCGGATTTTAGAGTCTGTGGTTCTGGTAACCAATCAACAACTTCTAATTTTAATACTGGTAATGCTGGTGGTGGCGGTGGTCATACTCACCCTTTTAGTGGTACTTTATCTTCAACGACTGCTCCTAGTGCTAGTTTCGGAATACCAGCGATGGATCTTAAATTTGCAAACGTAATTATTGCCGCTAAGGATTAATGCCAATATTCGACCCTGATGGGACGTGTCCTCTCCTTAAAAAGAAGTGCATAAAACATAGATGTGTTTGGTACAATATGCTTCAAGGTAAGCACCCCCAAACGGGATTAGATGTTCAAGAGTGGGGCTGTTCTATAGCGTGGATTCCTTTATTATTAGTTGAAAATTCACAACAAACAATGCAAGTTAAAGCAGCCACAGAATCATTTAGAAATGAAATGGTAAGATCAAACAGTGTTATGACTAAAGTATTAGCTCACAGTGGAGATGCACAAAAAGCTATGGGAGTGGCTAGTTCCATATTTGAAATGATCGGGCAACATCAAGAAGCTATAGATCAACAAGACCCCTCAAAAGAGGATAAAACTATTTTACAACTAAGTAATAATAAGGTAAAAGTAAATAAGAAGCCCAAAAAGGCTACAACTAAAAAGGTGAGAAAAAATGGCAACAACCGTAAACAACACAACAGTTCAAAGTAGAATCACAATAATTTTTGATGCTGGTGGATCTTTAACAGGAGATGGTCCAGCTAAAGGCACTGGAAATACTGAGTCAGATGTATACTTAGATGACAATGTTAAACTAAATATAAGATCTCACACAGAAATTGATAATAGCATTCATGCTTTGCAGTGGGATGCTACAACGAACACAGGCACGATTGAGTTTACTGATACAAGAGATAATGAGTCAATTTCTTCCGTTCCACAATGGGCAACAAATGTAGTTATTAGATGTGAGGCTCAAGATACTTGGTCATCAACATATAATTCTACTTACTCTGGGCATTCAGATGCAGGAGCAGAAGATGATTCAGCAGCAGTTACTGCTGCAACTACAGCCGCCGACACAGCGAGAAACGACTATCTTGCTGCACACAGTATTACTTACTAAGTAATTTGTGTATAAATAAATGAAACAATATATTTTAGAAGTCAAAAAAATAATACCTCAAACTTTTTGTAAAAAAATTATTACTTATTTTAATAATAATTACAACGATGCTGGAACTGTTGGATCAGGAGTTAACAAAAATATAAGAAATTGCTTAACTCGATCTTTGTTACAGCCTAAATCTTTCGGTGAAACAATTTGTTCAAATGCAATTAAAGAAAAAATATTTAATTGTGTAGAACACTATAAAAACAAACACGATATATCTATTGAAAAAATATCTCAATTAGACTTACTTCGATATGATGCAAACGAATTTAAAGCAGGTTATGATTTTCATAGAGACTTTGGTCTACAATGTTCGGAAAGACATCTTTCAATTTCTATCTGTTTAAATAATGAATATGAAGGTGGGGAATTTGTTTTTGATATACCAGAGGGACAGTATGTTGTTCCACAAAATGTAGGAGATGCAGTTATTTTTCCTTCTAATTTTATGTTCCCTCATCAAGTCAATAAAGTTACAAAGGGTACACGTTATGCTTTAATAGGGTGGGTGATCTAATGCAACCAATTTTCATCAAAGAATTTTTACCTCAACAAATTTTAAATTTAATTTATTCCTATTCAGTTCTTAAATATTCTAATAAAAGAAAATTTAAGTTAACTGGAGATGGTTCAAGCTCTTTAGTTTATGAGCATGGGGACTATTTAATGGAAACATTAATGGATATGAGCACTTCTGTTGTTGAACAAAATGTTCAGAAAAAATTGTGGCCAACCTACTCTTATTTTAGAATTTACGATAAAGGTTCAGATTTAAAAATACACACAGATAGAGAGTCTTGTGAGTATACCGTAGCGTTGTGTTTAGGAGCTGATCCTATAGATACTCCCTATGAAATATTTATTGGAGAGGAAGACGAAACTTCAGATTACAAGTATTATGATTTAAAAAATAAAAACTTTAATAGATATAGAATAGATCACAAATTTCCTATGCTTCCTAATAATGCAGTAATATTTAAAGGGATGGATAAAATTCATTGGCGGGAGATATGCACACATGATCACTTTATCACCGTTTTTTTGCATTATGTCGATCAAGAAGGGCCTTACAAAGAATTTAAGTATGATAAAAGAGACTCTTTGGGAGCATGAAAGAAGACCTCTATGTTTTAGGCGGAGGGATTGGTAAAAATATTTGTTTTACAAGTTGTTTAAGTGAATTAAATAATATCACTATTATGTCCTCGTGGCCTCAAGTTTTAGCTAATCATCCAAATGTAAATTTTGTTTATGATTATGATTTATATCCTTGGAAAGATAATACTGTATTTTTAAATAAATTTAATAATGTGCACATCATAGATGCATATAGTTCATTTTTTTTTAAAAATAAAATTCACTTGGTAAATAGTTTTAGAAACCTTTTAGGTTTAGAAATGATAAATAGTTTATACAGTGAAATATATTTTACAGATGAGGAGGATAAAAATATGCAACCTCTATTACATCAATTACAAAATTTTGTAATGGTGCAATTTATTGGGGGTGATGAATCGCACTTACAAACAGATTTTATCGGATCAAGATCTCTTAATAAAAAACAATCACAAGAAATAATAAATATTTTAAACTTTGATTTGAAATTAAATGTGCTTAATGTTTTTTCTTTTAAAGATTTTTTTGAAAATACTTGTAAAATAGATATTAATTTAAACTATATCAATTATGCTTATCTTATAAAACACGCCAAAGGATTTATTGGAATTGATAGTTCACTTAATCACATGTCCTCAAACAAGTTTTGTCAAACTGAAGGGGTGGTTCTTTGGAACGATGATAATGTGAAAGAAAGATTTTGTTATAACAAAAACATAAATCTTACGACAAACACACCAAAAACAATGAGATTTGATGTAAACACAGTTATTGATAATTTTAAAAAAGTAATGGATAAAAAATAATGTTAAAATTAAATAAGCACATAGATTTTTACTCACAGTATAAAGGCATGATCCCAGATCCGCATCCTGCTATTTCAAATATTCCAAGTGCTTACAAGAAAATGAAAGTTTTTCAAAACGAAAGTTTTTTTTCAAAAACGGTGAAAAAATGTATGCCTTTTTTAGATGCTCTTACTTGTGGATATATTATACCTTTCCCAATTGATCAGGCTTACAGGTATGATAAGGAAAATAACAGAGCTATTTTTGAAACAAACGAAAATTTACCGTCTGATTTTACAAAAAGCCTAGGAATAAGTTTTCATGAAAATTTTCAAATTACAGAAGATTTAAGATACAACAAAAGAACAGTTGAGGCTATATTTAAATTTATGAATCCTTGGGTTATAAAAACTCCACCAGGCTATAGTTGTATTTTCACGCAACCCTTTAATAGAAATTTACCTTTTAAAATTATTGATGGTATTGTAGATACCGACACATATACACAGAATATTCATTTTCCTTTTTATTGGACAAATCCACATAATGAAACAGTTACATTAGAAAGTGGGTCACCTATGGTTCTTGTAATTCCTTTTAAAAGAGATAGTTGGAAAATGAGATTACATCTTGAAAGCCCAAAAGATATGGATGAAAAAACAAAAAAAGGAATAATATTTAATTTAAAAATTGTCGACATGTATAAAAAAAATTGTTGGAAAAAAAAGAGTTTTAGATAAAGGAGAAACAATGATTAAACCAGAAGAACTAAAAGATAAGAATTTTAAAATATTTTTAGGAATGCCTATGTACGGTGGCATGCTTACAGAGGCTACATTACACGGTTTGTTAGAACTTCAATCATGGACACAAGCTCATGGTATTGGAATGAGAATACAAACAATGGGTAACGAGAGTCTTATCACACGTGCAAGAAATACAATTGTTTCTATGATGATGGATCAACAAGATTTTGTTGCTACTCATTTATTATTTATAGATGCCGATATAGGATTTCAATGGCGCAACATTGAGAGATTATTGTGTGCAGATAAAGANCTTGTTTGTGGTATCTATCCAAGAAAACATATTTATTTAGAAAAAATAAAAGGAATTTTAGAACAAAACCCTAATGCAACATCAGACGAAATAGAGGCTAAATCGCTTGGGTATAATATTAATTTTGATGATCCTCTAAATATAAATGGTGAAGATGGTTTTTTTAAAGTTAATGAAGCAGCAACTGGAATGATGTTAGTTAAAAGACATGTTTTTAGAAAAATGTTTAAAAAGTTTCCTGAACGAAAATATGAGTCAGATCAAATAGTAAACGGAGGTCCTTATAAATCAGACAATTGTTATGATTTATTTGCGGTTGGTCCATATAAAACACAAACAAAAGAGGGTAAACCACAAATAAGATACTTGTCTGAGGATTATTATTTCTCAAGACTATGGCAGGAGTGTGGTGGAGAAATATGGGCAGACTTGTCAATGCCCTTGACACACTTTGGTAATCGAGCATTTAAAGGTCACGTTGGGTCTTTAGTTGCTAAAAAATAATAATGCAACAAGAAGTAGTAACTTTATTTGATTTTCTACCTTACGTAAGAAGTATTTACCCTCTTACTAAAAAATTAAAATTTTACAGTTCAGATGAGCATAAAAAACAATTTCCTAATGAGGGGTCAAATTGGCCAGGATTTAGAACAGAAGATTTAAATCGTTGTTGTCCTTTTCTATATGTTCATATTCTTACTCTTCTGGAAAAATCAATAAAAATGAAATATACAGAATATAAGAAAATTGACATGTGTTGTCATTTGAGGCTTGAAGAAGATGACTCTAAAGATTGGATTCACACGGATGATAGTGATACTGCTCTAATTTACCTTTCTCCTACCAATTTAAACTCTGGAACTGACTTTTATGATGATCAAGAGAACACCGTAGCCTCTGTCAAGTTTATTCAAGGATCTTGTGTTTTTTTCAAAAGTGGCATTAAACACCGATCTATTGGAAATCATGGTCACAATATGGAAAATGGGAGAATGACGTTAAATGTTTTTATGTTTAAATAAACACCCTTTAATTAGCTAATTTTTGTAGTATATTACTGGAATGCCATTAGTTAATTTTAGACCAGCACCAGGTATTAATAAAGAAGTAACCGATTACACAGGCGAAGGCAAGTGGACAGACGGCGATAATGTACGCTTCTTTCAAGGATTACCACAAAAAATAAAAGGGTGGGAGAAATTTATATCTAAAACTTTGGTAGGTGTTGCTCGAGATCAACACGCTTGGGTAGCCTTAGATGGCACAAGATATAATGCTGTTGGCACGGACAGGAAACTTTATGTTATAGAAGAGGGTTTAGCTTATGACATCACTCCGATTCGAGAAACACAAGCACTTACCAATCCCTTCACTACAAATGCAACAACATCGGTTGTTGTAACGGATACAGCTCATGGTGCTCAAGCAGGTGACTTTGTTACCTTTGATTCTTTCTCAGCCATAGATGGTCTTGATATGAATAAAGAATTTGAAATAACCTCTGTAGCTAATAATAATGCTTATGTTGTGACTGCAGGAAGTGCCGCTTCAGGTTCTACATCTGGTGGAGGTGGAACTGGTAATGCAAAATATCAAATAAGCATTGGTCCTGAGATATCTACTTCTGCTTTTGGTTGGGGCACTGACAGTTGGGGTTCAGGTACATGGGGCACACCCTCAACAGTTTCGAACGTAACCTTAGAAGCTAGACAATGGTCCCTNGATAATTTTGGTGAGGACTTAATTGCAACAGTTTTAAATGGTGGCGCTTTCAAATGGGACACATCAACTGGTGTGTCTACAAGAGCAGCAGCTATATCAGGTGCACCTACAGCATCAAGAATAAGTTTAGTTTCCACACCAGACAGACATTTAGTTTTCATGGGCACAGAAAATACTATTGGTACAATAGATTCACAAGATGACCTACTGATAAGATTCTCTGATCAAGAAGATATTACAACNTACCAACCTACTGCAGAGAATACCGCTGGCTCACTACGTATTGCTGACGGATCACGAATCGTGGCTGCTGAAAGATCGAGAGGTCAAATACTTGTTTGGACGGATACTTCATTACACGCAATGCAATTTATTGGTCCGCCTTTTACTTTTGGACTACGACAACTTGGTCAAAACTGTGGTATTATAGGCATACATGCAGGACTTGATTTAAACGGCGTGGCTTATTGGATGTCACAAGATTCATTCTTTCTTTTTGATGGTACAGTAAAAAAATTACCATGCACCGTAGAACAATTTGTTTTTGATAACATTAACATAACGGGAGCAGAAAATGCTTTTGCAGGACATAATGGTGAATTTAATGAAATTATGTGGTTTTATCCACGAACTGGCTCTGACACTATCAACGCAGTAGTGGCATATAATTATTTAGAACAAACTTGGTGGACAGGAACTTTAGATAGAACAACTTGGATTGATAGAGAAGTGTACGAGAATCCTGTAGCCTCGGACTACTTACCAACGACCACGGCCAACAATGAAACAATTTCAGGTTTGACTGATGGTGCCACACAAATGTTTTTACATGAAACAGGTAATGATGCNGATGGTGTTGCTATGACTGCTTTTGTTAAGTCAGGCTCAGTAGAAATTGGAGAGGGCAATGACATGTTGTTTGTTCAAAAACTTATACCTGATGTACAAAATCAAGCAGGCACTTTAAATTTTAAGTTAGAGTTTAAAAATTATCCTAATACAAGCACTAGCACCACTAAGACTGCGACTTTTACAGATGCTACAGAGTTTGTTAGTTTACGTGGTAGAGGCAGAGAGTTTACAGTAAATGTCGTCTCAAATACAACAGGCACAGCATGGAGATTAGGCACACAAAGATTTGATATACAGCCTGATGGTAGAAGATAATGGCCAAATTAACTTTACAAAGATTTCCAGATCCAAGAGAAGAGTATCAGAGAGAACAGCAAGCTGAATTAATTAGACAATTAGAAGAAATGATTCAGCAATTGAATACGCAATATACTCAGGATACACAAGAGGAGTCCACAAGAAGATCGTGGTTTTTTAGTTAATGGCTGACGTTTTTAAAAGATTTATTGCAAATTTAACTACAACAGATTTAACAACTGTTTTTGAGGTGCCTACTGCAAATGTTGCAGCGACACCACCTGTGCCAGTATCTACGTTTATAGTGAAAACTATTAATACACATAACTATGATGGATCAAGTGCTGTTACAGTAAATGTTGATCANAATAACGGAAGTGCAGATTTTCAAGTATTTCAAGTTGATGTATCTGCGTCCGATACAAACACCATAAGTACAAGCATGGTTTATCAAGAAGGAGATAAAATGAAAGTACAAGCTAACGCCGCTTCAAGAGCAATAATTGAAGTATCTGTTTTGGAGGTTAAACAACAACAATAATGTATTTAATAGCAACTGTCCCCGAGGACATTACCAAAAAACTAGATGAAATAATTAATAAAAAACACACTGAAAAAGCAAACCACGATTTAGCAGGAAACATACAAAACGAATTTTTGATACCTGAGGGTAAACCTTTGGTGTGGCCCTTAATAGATAAATGTATACAAGCACATTTTGAAAAATATCCTAACTATTTTGCAAGAATAAGTGGCATGCATAAGTCCGAACAATTTCATTTAGAATTACATAGTCTTTGGGTAAACTATCAAAAAAAGTATGAATTTAATCCTATACATATACATGACGGTTTATTTAGTTTTGTTATTTGGCATAAGATTCCTTATAAGATGGCAGATGAAAAGGCTAGATTTCCTCACATGAAAGAGTCAGAGATTAGAGCAGGTCATTTTGTTTTTCTAATGCCTAATGAACTCGGAGCTATAACATCACATGCAGTAGCTGCTGATAACGAATGGGAAGGTAAAATGGCATTATTTCCAGCTAGTCTTAATCATCAAGTTTATCCTTTCTATACTTCCGATGAATATCGCATATCAATATCAGGTAATGTAGGCTTTCAATAATCGGTTGATTTATTAGNTTTTCGCCTATAAAACTATAGTATGGCGAAAATTGTAGATGAACCAAAAATCTTGCGTTATGACTCGATTGATGGTGAAAAAGTTCCTGTTTATAGTGCAAAAGTAGAAACTACTATTACAAACACTAAAACGGGTCAAGAATATGATTCACATGAGGAGTGTCAGGCTGATATTGACA
>FUFK010043595.1_pt1 | contig 10328 bp, 9 predicted proteins | sample 1021851 | NCBI WGS metagenome assembly FUFK01 (sample SAMEA51879418, study PRJEB19060) | metagenome
AAACCGCCACCGCCTCCACCCCAGGAGCCGCCACCGCCGCCGCCACCCCAGCCGGGGCCCCAGATCACCACCGGCGCACGGCCGCGGCGATATTTCTTGCCGCGCGCCGCACCGATCACGATGGGAAGCACGACCATCAGCAGGATCACTATCCAGAAGATCAGCACGAACACCCCTGCACCGTCCTTCTTACGCGACTTGCCGCTGTCGATCAGCTGCTTGGCGCGCGCCTCGGCGGCCTCCAACGGGAGTTTGAGTTGCTCGTTGATCGCGGCGGCACCCGCCATGATCCCGCCGGGCATGTCGCCATCCTTGAAGCGTGGAATGATCGTGTCGCGGATGATCATCCCCGACAGTGCGTCGGTCATGATCGGCTCAAGCCCATAGCCGACCTCGATCCGCACCTTGCGCTCATTGGGCGCGACCAGCAGGATGATGCCGTTATCGGCGTCCTTCTGCCCGATTTGCCATTCGCGGCCGAGCTGGTAGCCGAAATCCTCGATTGGATAGCCCTGGAGGTCCGGAACCGTGGCGACCACCAGCTGTCGCCCGGTCGCCTTCTCGGTCGCTTCGGACATCGCGGTCAGCTCGGCCTCCTGCGCGGGACTGAGCAGATCGGCGCTATCGACCACCCGGCCGGTCAGCTTGGGAAAGGACTGCGCCGAGGCCGCTTGCCCCGCAAAGGCGGCGAGCAGCAGCGCAAGAACCAGATGCACGAACCTCATGGTGTTGCTCCCGGTACATTGATTTCACGGATGATCGCGGCACTTCCCGCCAGGATCGCCCCGGGCATATTCCCCGAGCGGATGCGCGGGATGATGGTGTCGGTGATGATCGCCTTCGCCTCCTCGTCCCGCAACACGCCTTCCAGGCCGTAGCCGACTTCGATGCGCGCCTGACGTTCGCTCGGCGCAATGATCAGGATCACGCCATCGTCAACGTCGAACCTGCCGATCTTCCAAGCGCGGCCCAGCTCCACCCCGACATCCTCGATCTTCCGGCCGTTCAGCGTCGGCAAGGTGACGACGACGAACTGACTGCGTGTCGCCCGCTCGGTCGTCATCAGTGCCCGCTCGAGCAGCAACTCCTTGTCCGGCGGCAGCAGATCGGCGTTGTCGACGACCCGCCCCGTCAGCGCGGGCACGGTCGGCGATGCTTCTGGCGTCGGGTCAGACCCTGCCGTCCCGCAACCCGCGAGGAGCAGGAGCGGCAGGAAGCGGTGCCCGATCAGTTCCCGTTCCCGAAGTCCACCTTGGGCGCAGTATCGGCACCCGGCGTGGTCGCCTGGAACGGGGCCATCGGCTTGGCACCATAGAAGATCTTGGCGCCGATCGCGTCGGGGAAGGTGCGGATGGTGGTGTTATAGCTCTGCACCGCCTCATTATAATCGCGGCGGGCGATGCTGATGCGGTTCTCCGTGCCTTCGAGCTGGGTGAGCAGGGTCGCGTAATTGGCCTGACTCTTCAGCTCAGGATACGCCTCCTGCAACCGCTGCAGGTTCAGCGTCACCGCATTCTGCGCACGGTCGAAAGCCGCGATCTTGGCCGGATCGGTCAAGTCGGCATCACTGACGCGCACCTGCGTCGCGGCGGCGCGCGCCTGCGTCACCTCGACCAGAATCGCCTTCTCCTGCGCCCCGGCGGCCTTCACCGTCGCGACCAGATTGCCGGTCAGGTCGGCGCGGCGCTGATACTGATTCTGCACCTCCGCCCATTTCGCCTTCGCAGTCTCTTCAGCCGTCGGAACGCTGTTGAGCCCGCAGGCGGACAGCATGGCCGCGGCAACCAGCGCGGCAACCAGACGAAGCTTCATCGCGATGAGTCCCTCATAGTGTGTCGCATCCATACGACACCGCAAATCTAGGGACGGCATGGGCACTGCGCAATGGAAACCGGAAATTTGCGCCGCGCCTGAGCGTTGGGTAGCGTCGATCGGCAATCACAAGGGGGAGCTTATGCTCAAGGAATTCCGGACCTTCATCGCGCGCGGCAATGTGCTCGACCTCGCGGTCGGGGTCATCATCGGCGCGGCGTTCGGGACGATCACCAAATCGCTCACCGACGACATCATCATGCCGGTGGTCGGCTGGATCTTCGGCGGGTTCGATTTTTCGAGCTATTTCTTCCGGCTCGGCCCGATCCCGGCGAGCTATACCGGCTCGGCCTCCAACTATGCCGCGCTGAAGGCGGCGGGTGTGCCGCTGTTCGGCTTCGGCCAGTTCATCACCGTGATCATCAACTTCCTGATCCTCGCCTTCATCGTGTTCCTGCTGGTGCGGACCGTGAACAAGGTGCTGGCCGCCGCCGAACGCGAAAAGGCCGAAGGCACGGCGGAACCGGCTGCCGATCCGGCGGACGTGGTGCTGTTGCGCGAAATCCGCGACGAGCTGAAGAAGCGCAACAGCGCTTAAGCCGCTACCAGATCCTCGGCGGTGGCATCCGCAAGGCTGGTGCCGTCGAGGATCCTTGCCGTCTCATCCCGTACGCGGGCCATCGCATGGCGGATCGCGCAGCTCGCCTCATCCTTGCAGTCCAGGCAGGGGCGGTATGCGGTGCGGCTGACGCATGGCACCAGCGCCAGCGGCCCTTCGATCACACGGATGATCTCACCCAGCGAGATCAGGTGATTGGCGCGCGCGAGGCGATAGCCGCCCATCTTGCCGCGCGTCGACAGGATGAACCCCGCCTCACGCAGATCGGCGAGGATCAGTTCGAGGAACTTGCGCGGCACATTGGCTTCAGCGGCGATCCGCGTCATCGGCGTCGGCGCCCCGTCCCGGGGCTGCTTGGCCAGAAACAACATGGCGCGCAGGGCATAACGAGAGCGCTGGGTAAGCATGGCACGTTCTTTGCGCGCGGTTTATGGCGATGGGAAGGCCAAATCCCATCGTTCTTGTTAGATTTCGGCACCGAAACCCGCTCTTTTCAATCGGATTGCGGCTTCCTATATCGGTCGGGCCGGGTTCGCCCGGCTATGACGATAAATTGTGGCGTGCAATAGACGCAGCGGACCCGGGGGCAGTACCCGGCGGCTCCACCAGAAATGGTGGTCATACTGGAGACCGTTTCTGACGGGGCCGAACCAGGATCGACGTGTGTTGAAAAGCGCTGTTTTCGTTCGGAATGGGACCACCGCGACGGCCCATACACACAAGTGCCAACGATAACGAAGCACTCGCTATTGCGGCCTAACCCCAAGTCCTAACGGACTAAGGTTAGACTAAAATGCGCGGTTGGACCGCACCGGGCAACAGAAGCGGATTCCAGCGGTACGGGGGGCACCGGGCAACAGAAGCTCCCCACTTATTTGCGCTTCGCCAGCCGCTCCTCCTCGACGCTGAACGCGGAACGCCCCTTGCTCGCGGGTGGGGTGGCGGTGGCGAAGAAAGCGACTCCCTTCCCCGCCGCGCGGTCGATCCACAGGCCGGAACGCAGGCCATAAGCCTCACCGGCATGACCGATCCGGGTCCGCCCATCGCCGAACAGATCGTCGGCACACCCATCCCGCCGCGTCGGCAACGTCGTCACCGCCAGCCCATATTGGCAGTAGAAGCCGCCGCTTGTATCGCCATTGCCACCGTCGAAGCGCCACGCGACGCGCTCCAGCTCGGCGATCGACTCGCGCTTCAGAAAGCTGCCGTCATTGCGGATCAGCATCGCGCCGATCACCGCTAGGTCACGCATCGACGCGCGCAGCCCGCCCTGTGGCGAGAACAGCGCACCATTTTCTCCCAGCCGGTAGCCCCCAAGGTCACAACCCGCTTTCGCAATCACCGGGCAGTCGGGCCGCTTACCCTTGAGATCGTCGAGCGCCACCTCCCCGCTCGCGCGATAGAGCACGACATGCTGCGCGATCTTCGCATCCGAACAGGTCGACCAGTTGAAGCACGCGTCGAGCTTAAGCGGCGCGAGCACATGGCGCTGCATCAGCCGGTCGAACCGCTCGCCGCCCGCCTTCTCCATCACGCTCGCAATCACCGGAAAGGCGACGTTGGAATAGCGAAAATAGCTGCCTGGCGCGTGCTGAGCGTCCCACAGCGCCGGCCGCGCAATGACGTCGGCGAGCGGGTCGCCGAGCGGCACGCGATACTCATCGGGATCGATCAGCCCCGACTGGTGCGACAACAAATGCCGCAGCGTCACCGGCGCATCGGGAAAGGCCGGATTGCGCACGCGCCAGCCCAGCACTTCCGACACGTCGCGGTCGAGGTCGAGCTGCCCCGCCTCGACCATCCGCATCACGCCGAGCGCGACCACCAGCTTCGAGATGCTGGCGATCCGCACCGGATCGTCCGCCGTGACGCGGCGACCGGTACTGCGATCGGCCAGACCGCTGGCGCGGGCCGAGGTCACCCCCTTGGCATCGAACGCGACCCGCACCTCGGCCGGGCCAGTGGTGGCACAGCCGGCCAGCGCCACCGACGCGGCGAGCGCGACCGCCCGCCTGCTCACGCCTTCTTGCCCGCGATATAGCGATCGACCTCTTCCTCCAGCACGTTCAGCGGCACGGCACCGTTTGCCAGCACCACCTCGTGGAAATCGCGGATGTCGAACCGGTCGCCCAGCGCGGTTTCGGCTTTCTTGCGCAGCTCCGCGATCTTGAGCTGGCCGATCATGTAGCTCGTCGCCTGCCCCGGGTTGTTGATGTAGCGGTTGACCTCGCGCTCGATATCCGCCGCCGAGATCGACGAGTTCGCCTTGAAATAGTCGATCGCCTGCTCGCGGTTCCATTTCTTGGCGTGCAGCCCGGTATCGGTCACCAGCCGGATCGCGCGCCACATCTGCAGCGAGAGCATGCCGAATTCGGAATAGGGATCGGCATAGGCGCCCATCTCCTTGGCCAGCCGCTCGGTATAGAGGCCCCAACCCTCGCTATAGACGCTGTAGCCGCCGAAGCGCCGGAATTTGGGCAGCCCCTCCAACTCCATCGCGCGCGCGATCTGGAAATGGTGACCCGGTGCGCCCTCGTGCACCGCGATCCCCTCCAGCTGGATCTTCTGCACCTGATCCATATTGGCAAGGTTGACGTAATAGATGCCGGGCCGCGATCCGTCGGGTGCGGGGCGGTTGTAGAAGGCGACCGACGCGGTCCCCTCACGCCATTTCTCGACAGCGCGCACCTCCAGCTTTGCCTTGGGCAGGCGGTGGAACCAGCGCGGGGCGACGTCCATCATCTTCGCGATCACCGCGCGCGCCCGAACCAGATACTCCTCGCGCCCGGCATCATTGTTGGGGAATTTGAACTTGGGGTCAGTGCGCACGGCGTCGAAAAAGCTTTCGAGGCTGCCGGCATAGCCGACACGCGCCTTCACCGCCTCCATCTCGGTGCGGATCGCCGCGACCTGATCGAGGCCGATCTGGTGGATCTGGTCCGCGGTCAGGTCCGTCGTCGTATTCTGCGCCAGACGGTTGGCATAAAAGGCGGCGCCATTGGGCAGGCTCCACGCGCCGTCATTGCCCTTTGCCTTGGGCTCGATCTCGTCGAGCACCGCGAACAGCGTGTCGAAGCCACGCTTGAACGGGCCGGTCAGCGCCTTCTCGGCGTCGGCGATCAGCGCCGCCTTCTCGGCATCGGCGATCTTGAGCGCGCCCACCTTCTTGCGGAAATCGGCCATCACGGTGCTGTCCGCGCCGGAGTCGAACGGGGCGCCGGTGACGACCTTGCGCGCATCCTCCCGCGCCGGCTTGAACACCATCTTGGGCGGGATGATGCCCTTGCCCGCTTGATCGCGCATCGTTGCTGCGACCTCGCGCATCACGCGCTCCACCTCGGTGATGCGGGCGATATAGGCGCGCGCGTCGGCGACGCTGTCGATGCGGTGGTTGTTGATCAGAAAGACCGGGATCTGCCCCGCCGGGCTGCCATTGGTCGATACCGGAAAGCCATAGTCGCGGAACTTGTACGAAGCGCGCGACCGCTCGACCTGCGTTTCAAACAGGCGATAGCTCAACCGCGCCTGCGGCCCGAGCTTCGCGGGATCGAACTGCGCACGCATCTGCTTCAGCGTCGCCTCGGCCATCGCCATGCGTTTGTCGTCATCACCGCCGCTGTAATCGTCGAGCTTGTCGTAGTTGATCTTGAGGCCCAGCGCGGTCTGCGTTTCCGGACTCAGCGCGACATTCGCGTCGAACGCGGCGTCGAGAAACGCGTTGAGCCGGGCATCCTCGGCACGGGTGTCGACAGCAGCCTCCTGCGGCGCAGTCGCCGAGACAAGCGCAGGGGCGGCAACGCCCGCGAGTAGTACGGAAAGAACAAGGCGAAGCGTCACGGGCAAATCCTGTGTCGAGGAGCAATGCCGCCACGCTACCGCCTGTTGCCGAACCGGGCAAACGCCCGACGCAACGAAAAAGGGCCCCGGTTTCCCGGAGCCCTGTTCGTTGTGCGATCGATCAGCGATCAGTCGTCGCTGCCGCCGGTCAGGAAGGCGGGAAGGCCGATATTCTCGCCGCCCTCATCCTTCGATTCCGAACGCGCCGGACGGTCATTGCGGTCGCCACGGTCGCGACGCGGGCCGCGATCGCGGTCGCCGCCCCGGCCACCGTCACGACGGCGATCGCCGCCACGGCCGCCTTCGCGGTCGCCACGCTCGCTCCGCTCACGCGGTTCGCGGGCCGGACGCGTGTCCTCCAGCTCGGCACCGGTTTCCTGATCGACGACGCGCATCGACAGGCGCACCTTGCCGCGCTGGTCGATCTCGAGCACCTTGACCTTGACCTCCTGGCCTTCGGACAGGACGTCGCTGACCTTCTCGACGCGCTCGTTCTTGATCTCGGACACGTGGACGAGACCGTCCTTGCCGCCCATGAAGTTCACGAACGCACCGAAATCGACGAGGTTGACGACCTTGCCGTTGTAGATCTTGCCGACCTCGGCCTCTTCGACGATGCCCTTGATCCAGTTCATCGCGGCTTCGATCTGGCTGACGTCGGACGAGCTGACCTTGATCACACCCTCGTCGTCGATGTCGACCTTGGCGCCGGTGGTCGCGACGATCTCGCGGATCACCTTGCCGCCGGTGCCGATGACGTCGCGGATCTTCGACTTGTCGATCTGCATCGTCTCGATGCGCGGAGCGTGGGCCGACAGCTCGGTGCGGGTTTCGCCCAGCGCCTTGTTCATCTCACCCAGGATATGGGCGCGACCTTCCTTGGCCTGGTTGAGCGCGGCTTCGAAGATCTCGCGCGTGATGCCCGCGATCTTGATGTCCATCTGCATCGTGGTGATGCCTTCGGACGTGCCCGCGACCTTGAAGTCCATGTCGCCGAGGTGATCCTCGTCGCCCAGGATGTCGGACAGGATCGCATAATCCTTGCCCTCGAGGATCAGGCCCATCGCGATGCCCGAAACCGGGCGCTTGATCGGCACGCCGGCGTCCATCATCGCGAGGCTGCCGCCGCACACCGACGCCATCGACGACGACCCGTTCGACTCGGTGATGTCGCTGGTCAGGCGGATCGTGTAGGGGAAGTCTTCCTTCTTCGGCAGCACCGGGTGCAGCGCGCGCCACGCCAGCTTGCCATGGCCGACTTCGCGACGGCCCGGCGCGCCGAAGCGGCCGACTTCACCGACCGAATAGGGCGGGAAGTTATAGTGCAGCATGAAATGCTGGTAGCTAAGGCCGTTCAGGCCATCGATCATCTGCTCGGCATCCTTGGTGCCGAGGGTGCAGGTGGCGATGGTCTGGGTCTCGCCGCGGGTGAACAGCGCCGAGCCGTGCGCACGCGGCAGGAAGTGGGTTTCCGCGACGATCGGGCGGATCTGGGTCGTGGTGCGACCGTCGATGCGCTTGCCGGTCTTGAGGATGTCACCACGGACGATCTCGGCTTCCAGCTTCTTGGTCAGCTTGATGCCGGCCATGACTTCCTGCGGGGACAGGCCGTCTTCGGTGAACTGTGCCTTCGCCTTCGCGCGCGCTTCGTTCAGCGCGTTCGAACGGGCCGACTTGTCGGTCAGCTTGTAAGCGGCGGCGATGTCCTTGCCGATCAGCTTCTTGAGCTTGTCCTTGATCTTGGCGTTGTCGTCCGACGCGGCCATTTCCCACGGATCCTTGGCGGCCTGCTCGGCGAGCTTGATGATCGCCTTGACGACTTCCTTGCACGCATCATGCGCGAACAGCACGGCGCCCAGCATGATCTCTTCCGACAGCTCATTGGCTTCGGATTCGACCATCATCACCGCGTCGTAGGTCGCAGCGACAACCAGGTCGAGGTCACCCTCGGCAACCTGCTCGTCGGTCGGGTTCAGGATATATTCGCCGTTCAGGTAACCGACGCGCGCGGCGCCGATCGGGCCCATGAAGGGCACGCCCGAGATGGTCAGCGCGGCCGACGCGGCGACCATCGCCAGAATGTCCGGCTCATTCTCGCCGTCATAGCTCAGCACCTGAGCGATGGCGTTGATCTCGTTGTAGAAGCCTTCCGGGAACAGCGGGCGGATCGGACGGTCGATGAGACGCGAGACCAGGGTCTCCTTCTCGGTCGCGCCACGCTCACGCTTGAAGAAGCCGCCGGGGATGCGACCCGCGGCCGAATACTTCTCCTGATAATGGACGGTGAGCGGGAAGAAATCCTGCCCATCCTTGACGCTCTTGGCAGCCGTGACGGCGCAGAGCACGACGGTTTCGCCGAGCGTCGCCATGATGGCGCCATCGGCCTGACGGGCAACCTTGCCCGTTTCGAGTGTCAGGGTTTGTCCGCCCCACTCGATCGATACGGTCTTCTTGTCGAACATGATATTTCCTTTGGACCGGACGCCCAATGCGCCCGGGGCCTGTGTGCAGGCTGTCCGGCCTGCGCGGTGCGGGGTGACGTCACCCCTGTGCTACGGACCGCTGGCCGAATTGCCGACGATCCAAGAGATTCGGGCGCATGCCCGAAATGGCAAAAAGGCGACCCGAAGGCCGCCTTTCCGGTTACTTGCGAAGCCCGAGCTTCGCGATGAGGGCGGTGTAGCGATCCCCGTCCGTCTTGCGGAGATAGTCGAGGAGGCTGCGACGCTTGTTGACCATCATCAGCAGGCCGCGACGCGAATGGTTGTCCTTCGCATGGCCCTTGAAGTGTGCGGTCAGGTTGACGATGCGCTCGGTCAGGATCGCAATCTGGACTTCGGGGCTGCCCGTGTCGCCTTCGTTGCGGCCATGTTCCTTGGTCAGTTCTGCCTTGCGCTCGGTCGTGATCGTCATGTGTTTTCCTTCGACATCATTCTACAGGTTGAAGCCGCGCACGACGCGGACGTTTCCGTCCGTAACCTCCACCAGCGCGACCGGCGTTTCGCCGTCCAGCGCAAAATGTTGGCCATCATTCGCGGCGATCCCGGTCAATACTTTCCCCTGGCGGAGAGCCCCTGCCTGACCGGGTTCGAGGAGTAGAGCCGGGATGTCGTCCAGCCCCGCCCTCAGCGGCAGGAGGCAGTGTTCAAGGTCGCGCGCCATACCGGATCCGGCCAGTTTGTCCAGCGATATCGCGGATTCGAGGGTGAACGGCCCGGCCTTCACCCGCCGCAGCATGGTGACATGCCCCACGCTGCCAAGCGCCAGCGCGATGTCGCGCGCCAGGCTACGGATATAGGTGCCCTTTGAGACATGCGCGGTCAGCGTCGCCGATTCGGGCGTGGTTTCGCCCAGCGTCAGTGCATGGATCGTCACCGCGCGCGCCGCCAGCGTCACCGTCTTCCCCTTGCGCGCGCGGTCATAGGCGCGTTCGCCATCGACCTTCAGCGCCGAGTAGGCCGGCGGCATCTGATCGATCGGCCCGGTGAAGCGCGGCAGGATCGCCGCGATCTGATCGCGCGTCGGCCGCACATCCGATTCGGCGACCGGCTTGCCCTCGAGATCGAGCGTGTCGGTCTCCACCCCGAAGCGGATCGTGAAGTCATAGACCTTGTCGCTATCGAGCATCCGTCCGGCGAGCTTGGTCGCCTCGCCCACCGCGATCGGCAGCACGCCGGTCGCCAGCGGGTCGAGCGTGCCGCCATGCCCCACCTTGGGCAGGTCGCGCAGCTTCGGCCCATAGCCGCTGTCACGCAGCGCGCGCTTGACGGCGCTCACCCCCTGGGTCGAGCCGAGGCCGAGCGGCTTGTCGAGAATGATCCAGCCATGCATCGGCGTGCGATTAGACCGTCAGGTTCACCAAGCCCAGTACGAAGCGCGTGATTGCGTTGATCATCGGTGCGGCAACCCACTCGCCGATCCGGGCATGCGGATCGAGCAGCGGGATCGCCACCACGGTCGCGATCACCGCCAGCACCACCAGCCGCCCCGCGCGGCGCAGCTTCTGGCGCAGCGGGACCGGAAGAAGCGCGCTGAGCGCTCGTCCCATGTCGAATGGCGG
>FUFK010068569.1_pt1 | contig 10328 bp, 15 predicted proteins | sample 1021851 | NCBI WGS metagenome assembly FUFK01 (sample SAMEA51879418, study PRJEB19060) | metagenome
TATGGTGGATACGTTCTACATCTGCTGCTATTAGTAAAGTAAAAGAAGAAGCTGCAGAAGCTAGAGAAAAGATGGCTCTTATGTATGCCACTAAAGAAGATGTTAAAGATGATATGCAACAACTCTTACAAAGATTTGATAGATTAGAAAGTAAGATAGATGATATGATAAGGAGACAACAGTAATGAGCAAAAGGTGGAAGTATTTTTCTGAAGATGAATTAAGATGTCAAGGTACAGGAGAGATACACATGGATGAAACCTTTATGGAAAAGCTTGATGAGTTAAGAGATAAACTAAAACAACCTATGACTATTAGTTCTGGTTATAGAAGTGAAGCTCATAATATGGCTATAGGTGGTAGTAAAAGGTCAGCTCATTTAAAAGGTTGTGCTGTTGATGTTGTGTGCTCTGGACATAAAGCTTTTGAGATAGTAAAACTAGCTATAGAACTAGGTTTTACAGGTATTGGTGTAAAACAAAATGGAGTGCATGCAAAAAGATTTATACATATAGATACTATGCCCAGAAAATCAGTAACAAGTCCTAGACCTTGGATATGGTCTTATAAATAAGGAGATGATGTGGACCCTATATCAGCTATTGGTGTTGCTACGACTGCATATAATGCGATTAAAAGAGGATTTCAGGTTGGGAAAGAAATTGAAGGTATGTCCAAAGACCTTGGCAGATGGATGGGTGCTATTCAACAGGTTAAGGAAGGTCATAATAAAGCAAAAGGTAGGTCTTTTGGTTCTGTTGAAGAGGAAGCTNTAGAATCATTTGCTGCTCTTAAAAAAGCACAACAAATGGAGAACGAACTTCGTAACTTTGTTAACTTAAATTATGGACCAAATGCTTGGAATGAAGTGATTAGAATCCAAGTAAATATAAGAAAGAAAAAGAAAGAAGCAATAGAAGAAGCTAAAAGAANACAAGCTCAAATGATAGAGAATGTTATTCTTGGAGTTCTTGCAATGTTTTTTCTTGGTGCTGTTGGTGCTGTTCTGTATCTAATTTTAACTGTAAAGTAAAATCACATTTACTAATTATTTCCTCTACCTTTTTTTTACCTAATATATTAAGACAATTTATTATATTTTGTTCTAATATTTCAGGAGAAGTGCTTATTTCTTTGTCACTTTTTGCTCCTCTAATTTTAGATAATAATTCTAATGCTTTAATAGCACTATTAGTATGACCATTTGTTTTAGCAAAATCATATTGTCTTTCTATCTCAGTAATAACATCAACATTTGTTTCAAGATTCTCTTCTAACTCTTTTATTCTATCTTGTATTTCAGGTAAATTTTTTAATCTATGACCTGTGTTTGCTAATGCTTGAGAAGAGTTTGCTGTATATCCTGCATATCTAGCTGCTTCTGTAGCATTGTTATGAATAATCATACCTTGTGCAAACTTCTCATATTTTTCTTTTAGTGCCATCTAAAATAAACCTATAATCCAATGAAAACCACCACAAACTAAACCAGTTATTATGGCATAAGCAACTACTTCGTAATACATAGAATCTATCTCCTTTAATTTATACCATATGTATGAAAATATATTCATTAAAATACTCTCAAGTTAGGGTTATTTAAATCAACATTTACAGGTTTACATATAGCAGTATATCTTCTACCTGTTACAGGTTCTGGAGGTTGTCCCATAATTCTACTAGCAAAATATTTACATCTATTAATATCATAGAATAGTATTCTCTCTTGCTCTGGTGTATTACCTAAATAAACCATCAGCATAAAAACTATTGTTGTCATTTTAAATTATCCCTTGCTACATTCTTTGATTTTTCAAAAGACCTCATTGCTCNAAGTCCTANAAGTGACATNACTAATGTAATTAANCCTTCTACTTCTAGCTGTGGAGGTANAACATCAGGCATCCANATACCTGTAGCCCAAGTTAAAATTGGACCTACGAAGAACTGCCATAGNAGCCCNAGNCAACAGACCCACATTATTGCAGGGCGAGCTCCAGAAACAAATAAGCTAGGATGTTTTGCTTGTTCTTTNTTTACTTCTATTTGTGATTTAGCTAATTCTTGTGCATGCTTCTCTGCCATAGTAGACANGTCATGAGCAAGCTGCATCTGNTTATCTTTATCTTTTATNAACTTNCCAAGTAATTTACTAGCAGGTCCTATTAGTGCAGTTAGTGCCATTATTCTTTCTCCTTTTTTATACACGTAACATGATTTCCTTGCTTCGCATTACATACTGTGTATATTTTTGTGTGATTAAAATTATTCCAAATATTTCCTATCTTACGACCCCACCAATCAGGTTCAAATAAAGATATATGAACATTCTTACCTTTAAATTTACCTTCCTTAAAATGTTTTAAAGCAGGNTTACAACAAATATTTAAAAATACTACTTTATTACTACGAGATAATATTTGAGTTAAAACATAATCTAAATCTTGCTCTGCTACATGTTCTAACACATCTGTGCATACCACAATATCATATTTTTTATCAGGTAGTGTTGCATATTTTTCATATGCAGGGTCATATAAATCAAATGATTCTAAGCTACATAATTCTTGTATAGGATTTCTTAAATCTACTTCTCTACATCTTTCTTTATCATATGGTATAGCTTTACCACAACCATAATCTAATAAAGTTTTACAATCATTATCTTTAACAATCTTCATTAAAGTAGGAACAAGAGGTATTAAACTTATACCTTTAAACTTACCNTCTTGTTCATGTAATTTTTTATAAGAATCAATTAAGTCATAATAATCTTGAGAGGGTTGCATTATAAGTCTCCCTGAAAAGATTGTTGTTTTAATTTATACCTATTAGATAACTTCCATAAAGCAGAAACTAAAGTTCCTTTACCATGAAAATTAATATCCATTTCCATAGGTGATTCATTAAAATATTTTTCACAGTCTTGAGCTAAAGCAAGTAACTCACCTGTAGTCCAAAACTCTTCTTTACCAACAGATACTTTAAAATACTTAGGTCTTGCTTCTTCATCTTCAGCACCTGTTGTTTCTTTCTTTTGCTCTTCTGTAGGTTCTGCAGTATTAGAATCAAAACCAAATAACTCAAAGAATCTAAAACCTAATGTGTGCATAATACCTAATGCTCTCATAGCTGCACATGTACCACCTGTTATTAATGTAGTACCTTCAGGTAATCCTAAATCTTTATTAAGAGTTACTGTGTTATTATGTATACCTTTCTTTTGTTCTTCAGGGTCACGTAATGATTCTGTAAATGCATGCCACCCCCATATATCTGCTTTTCTTTCTATTAAATAATTAGTAACAGAAGGGTCTGTCATAGAAGCTACAAAAAATTTAGTGCTTTGTTCTATGTTTTTAAATAAATCTTTTCTTATTACACCATGTGTGCTCGTACCTGTAATAGGTCTAGGGTCTAATACAACACATGCCCAAGGTTTAATATTATGTTCTAATAGTTTAGGATAAGAATGTTTAACAGCTACTATCTTTGCTGTAGGATTAGCCTTAATTAATGCATGTAACTCTGCATAATCTGTATAAGGACCACCTGATACTATAATACATTTTGTATCATGCATAGGAAACTTGCCTAACCATTTATCTATTAGTTTAAAATTAGTTTTAATATTAGTTCTTATGTAATCTTTAGGNACACAATCTCTAGGATTTACCTTNATAGGTACACTAAATAAATGTCTAGGTGGAGATGGTAATTTACTATCATTTACTATTAATAATAANTGTGTATTACCACCATNTCTAACTTTATCTTCACTAGGTATAATATTATTCTTAATAGTTTTAGANANATTATCTTTTACTTTATTTGTTCCACAATATTCTGGTTTAACTGTATTACCATCTTTATCTTTAGAAAAGTAATTATCTAATACAATAACAGGTATATGTTTTAAACAATCATAATCACTTTGTTTTGTAGCTATACTATCACCACCACCTATAAAAGCATAATCAATATCTGGTAAAAAATTAAATAAGTTTTCAGCTTTTAATGTTTCTCTTGTATTACCTTTAGTTAAAACAAAATTAAATGTTTTATTTTTTTCTTTCATCTTTTTAGCAAAATCTTTTAATCTTTTTTCTACAGCTTCTAAAGTATTATGTGCTTTAACATTAAACTCTTCTTTATCTGTCTCTATTGTAGCATCTTCAAACAAATCAAAACCATAGTATTCTACTTTATCTGTGTTTTCAAAAGCAGCTAATGCCATCTCAATAGCACGACCACCATTCCATGTACCTGTTTCTAATATAGTTTTAGGTTTAAAATGTCTTATAAGCTCTGCGTTTCTTTCATATCTAGCAGGTCTAATATCTTGTGATACTTTATCTTTTGATAACTCAAACACACGATTACCTTTAGAATCTCTAAGTGGTAATATATTAGAACTAGATGCTCCTGCCATATGTATCACATAATTAGGTATAATATCTCTAGCATCTTTTATTTTTAAACCATGTGCTTTGTATATATTCAAAAGTCTCTCAAGAATAAAACTGTCTGTCCATTCTCTATATTGTATAACTTCACCATTCATATAGGTTCTTCTTAAATCCCATAGTAAATCTAGTGGTGGTTTTTTATTTAAATTAAAAGCAATAAAAGAATGATTGCCTGTATGTACTATATCTACATTATCAGATAATATATTTTCTAAATCTTTTTGTGTTAATCTTTTAGTAGCATACGAATCAACATCAATCCACACTAACCAACCTGGTTCTTTATCTTTTTCTGCTAATGTAAAAGCATGGTCAGTTAAAGCAAACATTTTATGTGACCATTTAATAGCATCAAGTTTATCATTGTAGGGTATCTGTCCATCTTCTGTGCCATTATGAACANCATTTTCTTNTACAAATCTTTTATACTTTCTATGCTCTTCAAGATTTGTATAATCAATATGTTTTTCTAATGAATATTTATCAGCAGGAAAATTATGATAATAAGCTTTTACTTTTAAAGTAGGTTCCCAGTTTTCATAAACAGACTTAAATAATAAAGTTCCAAACTTATTGTATAAGTCTTCATTAAAACATGTAACAAAATTTATCTTCATATCATGTAATCCTCGTTAACATTTAATATACCTTGCATTTGTAGCCATTGTGCATCATTACTCCACTCTATAGCATACTTATTATCTATATCTCTTTTAGAACCCCAATCTTTAAACCAAGGACCACCTGTAGTAAAATGAACATTCTTTGCATTTATATCAGAAGATGAATGATTATCTAACCAATTCCATTCTTCTGGTATTGTGCCTATATCTGCTTCTTTTTCTGGTAACCAACTAAATGTATGTAACCACCTGCCTGACTTAGTATTTACCTCTTGTGGTGTAAGTTTTTGATTTAACTCATGACCACAATTAAACATAATTAAACTAGACCAATTTTTTCTAGGATATNNATGTTGTTCTTTACCATCCATTTTAGTTTTATTNGTAGGTTCATATTTATGTTTAACTACATGNATAGCATAGTAATTATCTTTACACATTTCAAATAACTCTGATATATCTGNNCTTACATACATATCAGAATCCATATATAAAGCTAAACCTTCATACATATTTAATGCAGGTATTAAAAACCTACTAAAACTAAACTGTGTAGAAAAAGGTNTACCATCTATCTCATCATAATCTTGACCACNTATACTATTATGTTTTCTAGTATATATACCTATCTTTGTAAGTATATCTCTTCTCAAAGGTATAACTCTAACAGGTTTAGTGGATATTCTCTCTAATGAAAATTTTAATACNTCATAAGCAGTATGTTCTTTAGGGTCATACCCTACGTAAACTGTGTTTACCATTTGNTTCTTTAANANCNNGTGCATTTCTTCTCCNAAAAAAATNGGGAGNCTTTTANANCTCCCCTANAANTTAATTAATCTNAATCTTNTTAGGTTTTTGTTCTTCAGGTANAATCTGNTTGANAGTTATTCTCAATATACCTTCGCTGAATNTNACGTNTTCAACGTGTAACGTGTCTGCTAGAACAAAGTCCCTAGTAAAAGACCTTTTAGCAATACCCTTATGTAAGTATTCACTTTCTTCTNCTCTTACATAATCACCTTCTATAGTNAAATGATTTTCTTTCACAACAATATTCAAATCATCTTTCTTAAATCCTGATAAAGCAAACTCTATAACAAAAGTTTCTTCATCTTTTTTTATAATATCATAAGGTGGATAGTTTGTGTCTGTCCCTCTTATGTTATTCATCACATCAAACAATCTATCAAAGCCAATAGCTTGTCTTGACAATGTATCTACTTCAAACATATATTTATCTCCTTAAATAAGCAAGTTAAAAAAAGAGTCCATTTCTGGCACTCATTTATGTAATTATACAGTATAAATATATGAAAGTCAAGAACTTTTTATGCATATAATATATTTAATATTAATGCTATACATATAACTATTACGATATAGTCTAGCATTATATGTCAACTAACTCACAAGAACCTGCTTTACACGCTAACTCTTGTGAACCTCTTGTGTTATCTTCTGTCTCATAATCTTGCAGCTTATTCCAGTCAATATCTTTTGGCATCTTAGCTTGTAAATCATTGTATTGTACCTCATCTATATCTTGATAAGGTGCTTGCTGATATGTATGGTCTGAGAAAGGTAAGAATGATATACCAGATAGTGTATCAAAATTATCCCAACACCAATTACCTACATTAATCCATTCATGTTCTTTAACAGATATAGTTACTGATGGTTTATGTTCACACCAATGTTGTGCATAACACTTCCATATCTCTAATTGTTCAATAGCAGTCATAGTATATCTAAATATAGCACTAGGGTCTGCTTTCATAGGAAAAGAAAAAACAGAGTTATTAGGTTGCATCACATCATCTTCACAAGGTATGCCTTGGTCTGCCATAAACTGTGTTAATGGGTCTTTCTTATCTCCTCTTACTGTTCTAATATAATATGGATTATGTCTAGCATGAATACCACTAGCAGAATCAACTAATTGACTAACTGTACCAGAAGGTTTAACACAAGTAATAGCTGTTGACTGTGGTATGCCTAACTTCTTTGACCACTCTTCGTTAGTTAGTACAGCTTTGTGTCTCATCTTTGCTAACACATCTGGTAGTTGAGTTCTCATTCTAGATAGTAAACTATTATCCATAATACCTGTAAGAGATACACCTAATAATCTTTCTTCTTCTGTATTAGTTTGCCATCTTTTTCTTAAATAACCAAAGTCTGTAAGTGTAGCTTGTACTGTACCTAATATAGTAGCCACTTCTATCTTATCGTGTAATGTTTCTTCTGTATCTGTAGGTCTTACAACTACCTCTGTAAGATTACAGAACTGATTAGGTCTTAGTATAATTTCNNNACAAGGATTAGTACCAAAGTCCCAATCAGCATTACGTCTACCATTTTCTCTAGCNTTNTCTTGAGCAGATTTTCTATTAAATATACCACGTTCACCAGATTTACTTTCATATAATGCTAACCATTCTTTCATGAAGATACCTGCATCTGGTTTCTCTGTGTATGCTACAGAGTTATTAGCTAATGCTCTTTCTGGATTAGTTTCCCACCATGCACCAGACTTAGCAACTCTTAATCTCTGGTCTGATAAATTAGACAGAGATATAAGAGCTGACCTACGCACACCACCAACAACCACAACTTCACCTGTTTTACAAACNATATCATGACATTCCATAGAAGATANTTTTCTACCTTTAGCATTTTTAAANTTATCAATAGTAAAATCAAANANNTTNACNAAAGGTTGAGGACCACTNGCTCTACCACCAAATGTTTTTAATCTAGCACCTGCAGGTCTAACCTTGCTTATATTTATTTTAGGTATTCTACATGTATATAAATAAGATATTAAATCTTTAAATGCTCTTGCCCAACCTTCTTTTGAATCATTAACAGAAACAACATCATCTGTTTTTTCAAACTCTCTATCTGGTATAGTGGGTAATTTATCTATGTATTGTCTTTCAACAGAAAAACCTACACCTGTACCATTCATAAGTATGTATAATACTTCATCAAATGCTTTTGGATTATCAATAGGTATATAAGAACAATTATATCCTGCTATNTTTTCTCTTTCTAATGCAGGTCCTGCAGTCATCAATGCTCTCATAGATGGCATAACAGATAACCCTATAATACTATCTTCTATTCTTCTCCATACTTCACTATCTAATACTACACCTAAGTTTTTATCTAAATGACCTTGCATAAAATTACTAAACCTAGATACTGTTTCTATCCATGTCTCTCTTCTACCTTCATCAGGTAACCAACGTGCATATCTAGATGCATGTATAAATGTTTGATACTCTGTTGGTAAATAATTATTTCCTGCCATAATCTTTCTCCAATATTAATTCACAATAATGTATAACTTTTTCTATATCACTAGCTCCTTCACCTTTTCTTCTGTGTCTTGTAATATATTTTACTACATTACCTTCAAGAAAAGTAAGATTATTTTCTACAATATAATCAACAGGTTGTATCTTACATGATTTGTAATGGTCTCCACCTACTTGTCTTTCTGTAGCTAATCTAGCTTCTTTCTCTAAGTTTATCTTTTTAAAATCTTTTTTATTTTTGACTGTATCAGCAATAGCCTTATCCATTAATCCCATAATCCTCTCCTATAATTTAGTTAAAAAGTGTGCTATTAAAACAATAAACATACCTAATAATATTCCTATAATAAAACATGTTAATAAATTAAATTCCATATTATAACATCTTTTTTATTCTTTGTCTAACATATTTTATATCTGGTGAATGAATAACTTTGTATGCAAAACTTCTTGTATATGAAGGATTTAATCCTGCATGTTGACAAATCTGCTCAAAGTTATCACACGTAACACCAACACTACAAAAAAACCATGATATGGCTCTGTCTTTATTTACTTTACTTTTTTTACTTGTAGCATCTAGTAAAGCTTGCAGTATAACTGATAAAAATAAACCTCTTTCAGGAGATTCTTTCTTGTTAAATTCTACATCTAAAAATATATCAATTGTCTTTTTCATTATTTACTATGTCATGCAACATATCTATTGCATCTTTTGCTTCAGATGCTTTATGTACTAACTCAATAACATCTTCTACAATCTTAGGATGTTCACCTACACCTACAGGATTGTTAAGATGTATCTTAATATTTGCTAAAGCTTTATCTCTCTCTGCTGTATAGTGAGACATAACTGCTTCTAATATATGTGTTTTTATTGCCATGTTTTTCTCCTTATTACCATTCTAATATCTCTTCTACTCTAGGTTCTTTTGAAACTTGTGTAAAATAAGTTGGACCTTTTTCATACTTGAAAGCACGAAGTCCTTTACCTTGATTAGCATCAGACCAACACTCTCTTTTATGAGCACAAAAAACACAACCAATAGCAAGCTTCCTATTCCCAGAAACACCTTCAGGAATATCACTATAACATCTATCAGGAATTGTTTTAGAATCCAAAGCACCTTTGAGATACTGTACTCTTTCTTTTGCATTTATCATCTCCATATCATGTACTTTTGTTAAGGCAATATTGCCATGCTGTTTATCTATAGCTAAGAAGTATGCTTCTTTAACATCATTACCTGCAGAGTATGCAGATATTTGTGCTATATATCCAAAAGGGTCATCATCAGCTAATCTGTTATTAGCAAACTTTTTAAAAGCATAACCACTTGCACTTTTACAATCTACTAACACACCATCTATTTTACAATCTTGATGTCCTTTTATACCTTCTACTTCTACTTCTTTTTGTTCTTCTGTAACTGTATGTCCTGCTACTCTAGATAAAAGTATAAGTAAATCTTCTAGTATATGTCCATATAAAAATTTAATTCTTGTTGATGGAGATAAAGGTCTAGCTTCTGAATTGGAATGTTTGTCATACCATAATTGTCTTGTAGGTTTACCTATAGAAGACAAAGATAATTTTCTTTGTTTCTTTGGTTGTTCATTTAAAACAATTTTAATATTGTTTGTTACACTTTTTGTGAACTCTTTTAAATGTTTCTCTAAATCTTTTTCACTTATTTTATTAATAATACTTGGTTCAAATAAGTTGTATATATCTTCTACTAATGTATCTATTGATTTCATAAAAATATAATAGAAAGACCTAACAAAATATTGGGAGGATGTTAGGTCTTCTATTACCCTTTCTTAGTTAAGAAGCAAACCTTGCATCTGTATCTTCATTAGAAACAAAACCATCAGGCACAACATCAAATGCGTTATCAGCATCTGCA
>FUFK010050710.1_pt1 | contig 10326 bp, 5 predicted proteins | sample 1021851 | NCBI WGS metagenome assembly FUFK01 (sample SAMEA51879418, study PRJEB19060) | metagenome
TCATCTAGCTTTTTGTAAGCCTTGATAATTTCAAGATGCTCTACATTACGCTTAATTTTGTCTTTGAACTCGTCATCTGTTTCATCTTCACTTTTAGCAGTACCTATTACAGTAACGCTATCGCCAGCAGCAGAATAAATTGCTGCAATTTCATCTGCGGTTCTTTCTTCCATGATGTTAAAAAAAGTAATTGTTTACAGTTTACCCTGCTTCGAGGGCTGTGACTTTTACGGATAACTCTTTGATAGCATTTACAAGTATAGGTACTAAATGCTCTCCTTTATATTTTAAATTTTCTGAATCCTTACTATCAATAATTACTGGATCAGAACCTTCTAAAGCAAGAATATCTTGAGCTATAAATCCTAATCTCTTATCACCATGTTTAACATCTGTATCACGATCTTTTTTAAACCAGAATGATTTTGGTTTTAATTTATTTACAAAATCTAAACCTGTTGTTATATCTTGTATGTCTGTTTTATCTCTTTCATCTGAAGTAACTGTAAAAGCTATCTTTATAAAAGCATCAGTATGACTATTATTACCAATACAAATTTGATTGCTTCCTGTTGTTATAGTTCCAGAAGGACTTGAAGATCTACCAGCACTAACACCTATACCTATATTGTTACTGCCAGTAGTCATGTCATAAAGTGCATTAACACCTAAAGCAGAGTTGTTTCCACCTGTAGTTGCAGAATGTAAAGCTTGCATACCACAAGCAGTTTGACCACTTGCGGTTGTAGCTANTACTAAAGCTGTGTTACCAATAGCAGTATTATTACTTCCTGTTGTTATATTTGCAGCAGCATTTTGACCAAAAGCACAGTTTGTAGCTCCAGTAGTATTTGCTCCTAGTGCATTATGTCCAAATGCAGCGTTATTTCCACCTGTGGTAACATCATCTAAACAAGCATAACCCATTGCGGTGTTATTGTTAGCTGTAGTACTAGATGTTAATGCGTTATACCCAAAGGCACTACTTTGAGATCCTGTTGTATTTCCACTTAGTGCGTTCATACCAAATGCACTATTAAAATCAGCAGTTGTATTATCATCTAAAGCGTTAAAACCAAACGCACAGTTTCTATCTCCTGTTGTGTTTGCACCTAAAGCATCATGTCCAACAGCAGTATTGTATAAACCTTCAGTATTTGCATCTAAAGCATTAGAACCTACAGCAGTATTCTGAGATCCAGTTGTGTTTGTATATAAGGCATTTTTTCCTAAAGCTACGTTATCAGACGCAGTTGTGTTGTTTCTTAAGGCATAAGCACCTACGGCTACGTTGGATGCTCCAGTGGTATTTATATGTAAAGCAGAAAAACCGAGTCCAGTATTGTCATCAGCAGTTGTGTTATTACCTAAAGCACCAATACCTAGAGCAGAGTTTTGAGATCCTGTAGTATTAGCATCTAAAGAATACCCACCAATGCTTGTATTATTAGTCCCAGAAGTATTTGCGTTCAAGCAATTATAACCAACAGCAGTATTATCATTTGCAGTAGTGTTTGAACCTAGTGCGTCAAGACCTATTGCAACAAGTCTTGTTCCTGATGTATTAGCATCTAGAGCTTGTCTCCCTACAGCAGTGTTGTATTGTCCTGTTGTGTTTGCAAATAAAGCATTTTGTCCAATGGCAGTGTTAGAATCACCTGTGGTCATTCTCTCCATGGCATTCATACCTACACCAGTATTATTAGATCCTAAATTATCTCTAAGAACGTTTCTACCAATAGCAGTATTATTATCACCAGTAATATTATCTTGTAAGGCTCCATAACCGAGTGCCGTGTTGTAAGAAGCTGTTGTGTTGGTATTAAGTGAATTCATACCAACAGCAGTGTTCTGCGCTCCAGTTGTGTTTGCAAATAAAGCACTTCTTCCAACTGCTGTGTTGTTTGCTGCGGTAGTATTTGAAAATAGAGCATTATATCCAACGGCAGTATTGTCATTTGCTGTGGTATTAGATGATAAAGCACTCATGCCAAGTGCTGTGCAATTTCCGCCAGTAGTATTGGCATCTAAGGCAAGTGAGCCAACAGCTACGTTTTGAAATCCAGTTGTGTTTTGTCCTAGTGAGTTATAGCCTAAAGCAGTATTATTATTAGCTGTAGTATTATTAATTAAAGCAAAAGCACCTACGCCTGTATTAAAAATACCAGTTGTATTTTGCAATGCAACACTGCCAACAGCAGTATTACCTCCTGATCCTGATTGTGCAGCAGATAAAGCACCATAACCAATGGCAGTTTGATTACCAGCCGTAGTATTAGCATCTAAAGATAAACTTCCTATAGCTGTGTTATTACTACCAGTTGTGTTATTAGCTAAAGCGTTATAACCTACAGCAACAATACTTCCACCAGATGTATTTTGCTTTGCAGCATTATAACCTACTGCTGTGTTGTGGCTTGCTGTATTATCTTCTAAAGCTAAAGATCCTATTGCAGTAACACCTGAGTTACCTGTTACTGAAACCGCAGCATTAACACCCATAGCAACGTTAAAGTTTCCAGTTGTACAACTAGATAAAGTGTTAAAACCTAAACCAGTATTATTAAGTCCTGTTGTGTTTGCGTCTAAAACTAATCTACCAACTGCTACGTTTTGTATTCCAGTAGTGTTGTTTTGTAAGGCTCTGCTACCAATAGCAACTTGACTATTACCAGTTGTGTTGGCTTGCATTGCTTGTTCTCCAACAGCAGTATTAGATCCAGCAGTTTGTACTACAGCTAGTGCGTTATAACCAACAGCTACGTTACTAGCACCACTTGTAAGTGCATTTAAAGCTTGATAGCCAATACCTACATTATTATTGCTTGTTGTATTATTCATAACTGCTCTTCCTACCGCAGTATTGTTACTTGCTGTTTCTCCTAGTCTTAATGATCCATGACCAATCGCTACATTGTTAGATCCAGTAGTGTTGTCTTGTAAAGCATTAGTACCAATAGCTACGTTACTTGCTCCTGATGTGTTATCTGTTAAGGTATCTTTACCAATAGCAGTATTATTTCCACCAGAAACAGAAGCATCTAAAGCACCTTCTCCAACAACAGTATTACCTCCAACAGAGTTCGCACCTTTACCTACGCTGACACTATTAAAAGCTACATCACCAGTTGTACCGCTTTCCTTCATTAATGGAGTACCACCTGCCTGTGATCCGTCATGTACTACTAATGTTTTCTTTGTAGTATCTACTGTGACTTCTCTAGCAGCACCAGTAAATGAACTATGTTCTGAGGTCGTACCACCTCTAAGTTGTAATTGGTCAGGCATGGTAAATTAGATTCCTCCTAAGTTAAAAGTTCCAGAGCCTTTGGCGAGGGATACTCGGTTGGCTGCAATAGCTTCATTTGAAAATACTGCACCTGTTACAGCAAGACCTCCTAAGTCTATACTATTAGAACCTGCTGAAGCTGTATATAAGGTATTAAAAGCTGCCGTAGCAAATTTTGCAACCTCTATCAAGCCTTCTCCAATATTTTGAAAAACAGATCCGTTAAAAACACGAAGGCGTTTATCAACAGTATTGAAGTACAAATCTCCTTCTGTTAAAGGATTATTTAAACCATCAACAGTTGGATTAGATGATGCTTCNCCTAAGTATAGTTGTAAAAAATTATTTAGGTAATTTGATGCGTTTGTTACGTNTGTAATATTAGTNNCAACAGTATTTACGTTTGATATAGAACCAGCAACTGTATTTACATTTGCTATAGACCCTGCTGTTGTATTGACATTACTAATAGAACCTGCAACTAAACCTATATCTGTACCATCATTAGCAACAGTCGTTACGTTACTGCTAATNCCAGCTACAGTTGTTATGTTTGCGTTNTTTCCAGCAACAGTANTGANATTNCTATTGTTGTTTGCAACTGTAGTTACGTTGCTACTTATCCCTGCGACTGTGGTNACATTACCACTTATACCNGCAACNGTAGTTACGTTTGATGATATACCTGCAACTGTTCCTATATCTGTACCATCATTGGCAACTGTAGTGACGTTAGAAGATATATTTGCAACTGTACTCACATTGCTACTAATCCCTGCAACTGTATTTACATTAGATATATTTGTCGCAACAGTATTAATATTAGATGTATTACCAGCAACAGTTGTTACTTCAGTTGCTTTTGGTACAAGTCTATGAAACGTATATGTATTAAGAGTTGTAGTAGTTTCTANTATCATTCCAAAGCCAGCAGCAAACGTAGTGCTTGCTGTAGCTCCGTTAATAGTTACAGTTGAGTTTCCAACAGTTCCGTTAGAAATAGTAAAGTTNCCACTACCATCAGAGGTATAGGCTGTACTTAAAGCTTTGATACTAACTAAAGTACCAGCACCATTATTTATATCAGGGTTAGCATTAGGAAAACTAAGTTCGTTTGCTATNGGTACAAAACCACCAACATCATCTACTANGTCNATAANNCTNNCATCTATANCGCTGCGGTTGTAGCAATAGTTGTGTCGTTATCTGGAAATGTATCACCATTTTTAATAGTCTCACCAGTGCTTATATTAAAATATCTAGCATCTGCTTCTGTCTCTGTAAAATATCTACCATCTAAAGCACCATTTAATAATTCAGTTTCGGTAAAGTATCTATTGTCTAGCTGACCAGCATCTAATTCTGTTTCTGTATAATATCTACCATCTAAAGTACCAGTAGCTATATCTGCATTTACTATCGTTCCATTTACTATATTCGCACTAGCTATAGTTATGTCTGTTGGTAAAGCACCACTACCTAATTTTGTAAGACCAACAGAATCATTTAATAACTTACTACCATTTATATTTGCAGAAGAATTTATATCAGCATCAACAATAGTNNNNTTNGNAATCATTGTTGAGTTGACTGTACCTGTATCAGCAGAAGTNATTACTGTACCTGTAATGTCAGGAAAGGTAATAGTNCTATCAGCAGTNGGGTTTGTTACTGANAGTGTTGTTTCATTNGCATCATCAGAACTACCTTCAAAAANTATTGAACCTGTAAGAGTCTGACTGCCATCTCTCTTAAATATATCGTTGTTAACAATATCAACAAANTCTTGTAATCCAAATAATATCTGGTCACTATTACTATCTAAATCTGCTTCTGTTAAAACACTACCATCTNCAAAATCTACTTTNTTAGNACTTATATCTGTATCTCTTTGAAACTTAANAGCAACACCATTAGCAGGTGTATTACCACTCGTAAANGTAAGAGTTGATCCANTAATTGTATAATGTGTTGTTATTGTTTTTAAGNCTCCACCAACAGTTACATCTATCTCATTGTTTGATAAAAATGGAAATGATATAGCAAACGAGTTAGTACTACCATTGCCAGTATGGTTTGTAAAAGATGCTGCGGTGTTAGTTGCCATGATTTTACTACATTAATTTTAGTTTACCGCAAATTACGATTTTGTATCTGTTCTTCTTGTCTTCTTTTTTCTCTAAGATATGCAGGTAGCAAAGATTTAGCTCCTCCTTTTTCATCTTCAAGTTGAAACAGTTTTAATTTTGCCATACCTATATATGGCTTGATTGTCTTGTTCAACACACTTCTTAAATCTCTTGATGTATTTATTCTATCTGTTAACAACGCTGTTGTATCAATAGTAAAATCTTCATCAATTTCTCCATCATCTATAAAATCAAGTAACTTTAAAATATTTTTATTTTTTGCTAATGGATATAATCTTTGATAAACAGTCTTACCTTTCTCACTTTCAATACCTCTATCATTTAATTTAATTGAACCTATAAAATCTGTAAAAGTTCTATACTGAGTTGAATTTAAAAGAATACCTCCTTCTGCTGATTGACTAAATAAATGTGCTTTAGGTTTACTTATTTTTGATCTGCTTCTTCTTAACAAACTTATAACAGGATCATTCATAGAAGTTCCATGAAGGGTAGGATTCATACCACTATTTGGTCCTAAATTTTTTGGATATTCTAAAAACTGATTTGTAAGCCAATGTCTTTCTGGTTGTATGTCTGTTTTAAATGGATTACTTGCTTCAATTTCTTTAAACATTTTTAAAACTACTTTCTTTGTAAAAAACTCAAGTGGCACCTAATCTATCTTTTTGTCTTTTAATAGTTCCGTATGCAGGGTGATCTTCTGGTAAAGGAGTGCCATCATCAAACTTTGTTCTAATTTCTTGTCTTATGTAATCACCTTTTTGAATTGATTTATCATGTCTAAAAAATCCTTTAAGCTTTTTACCTGATCTTGGATCAGTAATTGTATATTCTCTTTTTGCAATACCTTTTCTTAAAGCTCCAAAAGGTATTAAAAGAGAGTTACCATAGTTAGCTAAAAAGTTAGGTAAAGTATCAGGTCTGTTATCAATAATATCAAAAATCTTTTGTANATTTTCAAGCATTGGAATATTTAAAATGTCTCTTGCCAAAGCAGTTGACATTACTAAAGCTGCATTTTTTTGGTCATCATCACTTAAATATTTACTATAAGTACCCCACCAACCTGCTGCCCTAAATATAGAACTTACTGGGTCAAGACCAATTCTACCAACATCAAAGAAATAATATTTAGGTTGACCATCTGGACCTAGCTTCGGTTCTTTTGTTATTGGGTCAGTTAATAATATTCTTATGGCATATCCTATATCACCACTATATTGCCTTAACTTATTTTCTTTCCAATCTGGATCATTACCATCAACTAAAGCAACTTTCGCAAATCTATCAGCAGCAGCCATACTCAAACCAATAGCAGCAACCCATATACCACCACCTACTCTAGTTACACCTCTAGCTCTTGCAGCAACAGAAGGATTACTGCTTTGTAGTTGTTTCCTGTGTGTATCTAACATTCCTTTTAATAAAGGATTATTTGTTAGCTTAGTTGCCATTGGAGTATTTTTTAACAAGGTTTGTTGTAAATTCAAAGGTGTATTGATAAAAGGTATTAAAGGTTTCCAAGCAGGGTGTTTAAATGCGTTGACAAACTTATTATCAATTCTGGTNGTGAATGTACGATCAGCAGCATAATCAAGAGCATCTCTTATTTTTAAAAACAAATCTTCTCCTATTGCAACNGCTTCTCCTTCTGGACCAATAAAAGCTTGAGATTCAGAAATACCTTTAAGGGCAAGGTCTAGTTCTTCTCCTTTTTTAGCAATCCAACTTGTACCAAGTTCAAAACTTTTATCAACATATTCATCTANAGCTTTACCATCTAATCCTNTTCTTAAACCATCTTCNACTAACTCACCTTTTAAAAACATTCTAAAAGCAAGNTGTTTGTTGTATTCNTCTTCTGCTAGTAAAGCTCTTGTAGGACTTCTTATAACAGTTCCATAAGCNTTATATAANTCAGGTACAAGACCTTTTNTAATATATTGTGCCATACTCATTTCACCACTTTTTACTTTTTGAAGACCATCTCCGTCATAAGTACCCCCTTGAGTTGCTATAGCAAATCTTTGTGTAGGGTCGTTACCAGAATCAACTATCATTCTTGACTTATCTAAAATATTTCTTTCATCTTTAAAAGCNTGACCTGCTAATCTCAAAGCGTCACTTTGAGCTTGTTTAAACATGGCAAACTCAGCCATTGCTCTTCTAAATAAAATAGGGTCTAAACCTTCTCTTGATATTGAACCTGCTAATAAATCTGTTGGNCCTTTAATAACATTAATCATAGTACCAATAGTATTTCTAGCATGAGTAGCAGGGTTAGAAAGAATACCATTTATNAATTGTTCATTACCTATTTTTAATAATTTACCTGCAAAACTTTCTTTAACAAATTTTTGTAAAACAAACGGATCGCCATGTGCAGCAGCTAGTTTACTTGCAAAATCAGCAAACCCTTCAAAATTATCTTCTTCTAAAGCTTTGAGTACATCATCTTGAGTAAAACCTAAATTTTGAAATGTATCATCAATATCTTTAGCTACATCTCTTATGATTTCTGATCCACCACCTTTTATTTCTTCGGCTCTTTTTGCTTGTATATTGCTTGCTGTTACTTGTGACGGTGTTTGACCTGTTACTGGATTAGGTGCATTTGCTAGTTGTCGTGCATATAAAGCTCTACCTACAACAGTACCAGCCCTACTATCACCAGTTATTAATCTATAAAAATTTATTGTTTGTATTGCAAGTTTTCTTTTTAAAATCTTTGCTTCTTCTGATCCATTAGGTAATGTTTTCAATAATTTACCACCATCACTTAAATTTTCAGCAAGACCAGAAATACGTCTAACAGAAGCAGCCATCAAAACAGGTAGTTTTAAACCATATTTATCTGAAAATTCTTTTAATTCTTGTATTACTTCTTGTTCTAAAAAATCATCTGCATCTTCAATCAACATATCATCAGTAACTATATTCTTATATTTCGGATAATATTCCTTTAATTCTTGTTCGTAAGCAGCTTTTATTTTTGCAACTTCTTTAGGATCATCACTAAAGAGATTCATATTTCTGCCTTCAAAACCTACAGGTGTATCAGTTGTTTGAAACTTCTGTTTACCTTTTTGACTTCTTATTTTTTTTCTGGTAACTAATTCACTATCACTAGCAACTGTTCCTAATTGATCTAAATCTACTTTATTTATTTCTAAGGAATTAGCTGGATCAAAATATATTCTTACTTGATGTAGTCTTTTATTCTTACCTGCTTTCTTTCCTCCTTGATGTGTTAAGCCACCAAAACCTTCTCTTTGTAATTCTTCAGTAAAAGAAGAAAATAAGTCTGCTGTAGTATTAGCACTAAGATCATTAGCATTAGAAATTAATTTTATTTCATCATAAATTTGAGCAATACTAGCATTTGAACCAACATTATCTAAAGCTCTATCAATAATATCAACTTCGTCATAAGCATCAACATCAAAAATGTTACGAAGTTGATCTATTCTCTCTGGTGTCGCAGGTGCGTCTAAATCAAAAAACTTTACAGGTTGTTTTTCAGTAACTTTGTAAACAACACCAGTAGGCTTTTTACCTTTTACTCTGTTTTTCTTTTGGTATTTAGCAGCAGTTACTAAATCCTCTGTCACATAAAAACCATCTCCATATAAATTTTCTACAGCTTTACCAAATTCACCACCTTCTACAAGGTTTATTTCACTAGCAGCACCATGATAAAATTCGTTTTGTCCTCTTGTATCAGGTAAATCAAACTTTATTGGCGTTGTATTTTTAGGTGTTACCTTAGTAGGTTGTTTATTAAGACCAAGATCTATCATTTCATCGCCAAGATTATCAACGACATTATCTGTCATTAATATTTCATCTCGTCTTGCTAGTCTTTTTATTATCCTTTCATACAACTCAGGTGTTTTTTTAATTGCTTTTACACCAAGACCTAAAGCAGTAAGAGCTTCACCTGCTACTAATCCACTTGCTGCCTGCCTAAAACGTGCATCTGCAACACCTATCTCTTCTGGTGTCTTTGCTTTTAAAACGTCAGTAATAACACCCCCTAGTCTTGGATGCTTGTCGATCATATTGAACAGGTTCTCTTCATAAGGATCTTGTACAACAGCATCAGTTACAAAACCTGCAAGAGCATTTCTAGCCCACGCATTGTTCATTCCCACTAGTTTTGTACCTTTCAGTCCTTTACCAATAGCACCAGCAGGTAGTAAAAACTGTGTTATAGCTTGTGGCATTGTATAAGCCCAATCTTCCTTGTCATTTTTTATTTCAAGACCTAATGCTTGTAAATCTATCAGTTCATTATTATCGTATGGATTGCCAACAGCGTAATCATAAATATCATCTACAAATTCAACAGTTTCATTTACAGCTTTTATAGGACCAGATAAAGCACCTCTGATAACTTTAGAGGTAGTAGTTTTTTTTATTTCTTCACCACCTTTCTTTAACTTTTCACGAAATTCTTTACCAGCTTCTTGTCTGTTTTTACGAAAACGAGCTATTGGGTTTGAGTCTGTCATGTTAGTCAGTTAAAAACTTTTTATAGGAGTCATTGTTATAAGCACTCCAAGCACCAAACCCTTGTTGATCGTATAGACGTTTAGCTGCTATTACATTAACAATAGGATCATATAATTCATCTGTCGATTCTATTCCAAATAATCTCAATCTTTCTTCTAAAAACGCATCAATCATATTTAATTGGAAAAGGCCTATAGAAAATTCATTTTTCTTTTCTGGATCTAAACCAGATTTTACAGTATCAATCATTGGATCACCTGCTGATTCTGCCATAGCTACAGCAGCCATGATTTTTGCTTGCTCTGGTGTAAATCCTACAGCTAATAACATTTCATTTATTTTAGGTTGTGGTATTTTTTTAGTCTTATC
>FUFK010719496.1_pt1 | contig 10326 bp, 10 predicted proteins | sample 1021851 | NCBI WGS metagenome assembly FUFK01 (sample SAMEA51879418, study PRJEB19060) | metagenome
ATAGCCATGTCTCCATTAGCAGCAGATCCAAAACGTGCTTCAGAACTGTCGTTAAAATGTATATTTTGAGAATTAGTATCTAATGTACCACCTAGCTGTGGTGATGTATCATTAGATAAATCTGTATTTACGACTGCCCATGTTAGACCACCTGTGTTACCAGACTGAGCTGATAGAAAATAACCATCAGTTGGAGAGTTAGAAACTTTAAGATTAGCTTCGTCTACAACATCATCTGCAATAGTTAAAGCTGTCGCTCCTGTGACTTCTCCTGTGTGAGTAGCGTTAGTTGTTTTAGCTGTGTTAGCTGCTATTTCTGTGTTAATAGAGTTAGCAAGCTTATCTGCCGTTACTGCGTCATCAGCTATCTTATCTGTTACTACAGCATCGTTAGCTATCTTAGTTGCAACAACTGATCCATTTTGTAGGATTGCACTTGTTACTGTATTGTTACTTGGTGTACCTATGTTTACAGTACTACCTATAACCACAGCATGATAAGTGTCACCTGTTGCTGGAGGAGCTCCTAATTTAACTGTACTACCATCTAAAGCAAATCCTTCTGACGGTGTTGATGTACCAGAATTAGGTTTCTGTACGACGCCATTAATAACAAGCAATACTTGTTCTGCATTAGTAGGTGCGTTAGTTAAAGTAAAGTTCTGTGTTGTACCATCAAATGCTGGACTAAGTGTAGAGATAAAGAAGTTACCTATAGATTGTACTTCTTCCCATGCGGTATTTGTTCCATTATATACGAGCATTTTACCTGTGCCAGTATTAAAGAATAAATCACCGTTATCAAGGTTAGTTGTAGGATTCGACGAACCAACTCGATATCTTTCTGCGAAGTCATTTATATCACCACTAAGACTTGTTAAGTCATCTTCGTTTAGTGTAGCTTTGTGGTAAGTATAGTTTTGTCCGCTTCCTGTAGAAGTTACAAGAAAACGTACACCATTAGATACAGTTGTACCGTTAAAGTTAGATGCAATGCCTGTAATATTAACTGTAGTACCACCTACTGTTTGACCAGAAGCTGAACCACTACTTACTGCTAATCCGCCTGCATCAGCGATACTGATTACGACACCAGCTGCTGGCTGTGTGTTTGGAAATGACTGTTCGTTTGCAATAGCTTCAAAACCACCAAGCGGTGCGAGCTGTGCAGCAACATAGTCTACCACAGCTCCGGATGTTGGAAAACTGGCATCACTATCTGATATAGTAGTTTGCTTTGTAAGTCCATCTATCTGGTTAAGATCAGCTATGTCAGCTGTAAGAGCTGTACTATCAGCAAGTTTAGATGCTGTGCCTGATTGCATACCAGCTAGAGTTTTAAGTTCTGAGTCAGCAATCTTTCCTACAGTAACAGCATCATCAGCTATATCAGTTGTAATAATTGTACTATCTGGTATGTTAGCACTTGCTATGCTTATATCTGAAGGCAGTGTACCACTATTCAGCTTTGCCATTGTTACAGCATTGTCTGCTATCTTAACTGTAGTAACAGCGTCATTGACTAATTCAGATGTGCCAATAGCGTCATCAGCTACTTTAGCATTAGTCACAGCGTTAGTTGCAAGTGCATCTACACCTACGCTACCATCTACAAGTTCATTAGTTCCGACAGAATCGTCTGCCATTTTAGCTTGAGTAATAGCGTTGTCTGGTATTTTAGCAGTACTTACAGCATCATCTGCTATCTTAGCTGATATAATACTGTTGTTAGCTATCTTAGCTGTATTTATAGCAGTGTCAGCTATTTTAGCATTAGTTACTTGTGCATCACCAATATGTGCAGTATCTATACTACCGTCTACATAGTGCTCACTGTCGATAGAATCGTCAGCTAGTTTAGCACCAGTTACAGCATCAGCTCCTAGTTTAGCATTAGTAACTTGTAAGTCTGCTATATGTGCTGTATCTATAGATCCATCAACATAATGTTCTGAATTTATAGAATCGTCAGCTATTTTTGTACCGTTGACTGCATCGCCTGCAATCATTGTTGAAGAAACAGTACCTGTATCTCCAGTACTTACTAAGTCATAAGTACCTTGAGCTAAGTTAGGTAATCTGTATGTTTGATCTGCTGTAGGATCAACTACTGATAATTTAGTTTCATTATCGTTATCAGTAGCACCTTCAAAGATAATCTCAGAATCTTCACCCATGTTAAGGTCACCGATCATAGATCCACCAAGAGTGTTGATAAATCTTTGGTTTACCTCTTGTGTAACAAACAAGTTCTGTGTGAAGTTGTCGTTTAGATCTTCTGACTTGATAGCTGATCCAGCATAAAATGTTGCTGTTAAGTCGTCAATACCGGTTTCTCTAAATATTCTGATTTTGGTTCCTACTGGAGGAGCAGTATTTAATTGTATTGTGGTAGCGTTAGGCAAAGTAAATGCCGTACTAGCCACACCATCGAGACTTAATTTAATGTCCGAGGTCTTAAGATATGGGAATGTAAAGGAGTACGTAGTTGTACTCCCGTTACCTGTNTATTCGTTTTGTATAACAGCACTCATNGTTGCTATTTCCTCATGTTAAGTATTTTCTCGGTGGCTTTTACTTTATTACTTACACCTACAGCACCTTCTACGTCTCCTTGTTGCATTAAGAAGTTAGCGTTCTGCTGATGTAATATAACGTTTGCTATGTTGGGTTGTTCACGTAGCAATCTGATTTCTGCTCTNTTNTGTGCATTTTTTACAATGTTATCAATCGCAGTGAANATAGGTAAGTCTTCTGTATCTAATGTAATTAGGTCACTATTCTTACCACCTTTTCTATGTTCTCGTAGTAAAGCTATGTCATCTTGAAACTTCTTGCTCTTAAATATACGCTCAAGTTGTCTCCACATCTGCTCTTCTCCGATGTATTTATATATTAGTTCTCTTTCTGCTGGTTCATACTCGTAAGATCCTGTCGAATCTTTCTTAAGCATAGACAAACCATTGTATCCTATCTGACGTAATTGATCTCTCCAAGGCTCGTTTGTACCACTTACACCTAGAGGACTAAGTGCATTTAAAAAACGTAAGAATGGATTGTCAATATCGTTCACAGGAGTACCAGTCCAGATGTCAATTTGCTCTGGCATTGTGCTAGACAAGAAAGGTATTCTTGCTTTTATGTATCCGCCTACATCGTCAGTTGCTATATCTTTTAATGTAGAATCAAACACAGAGCTTGGATCTGCATATACATTCTTAATAATATAGCTGTATGAAGTGCTATGGATTTGCTCAAAGAAACCCCATACATTTAGACATGCCTCTAGTTCAGGATTACTAACATGTTCAAGCAATGTAGGAACACCACGACAGATAACACTATCAAGCATCGTTTGATACTTCAGATTAGAAGTAAAGATAAACTTCTCATTATCTGTGAGCGTTTGAAAATCTGACCTATCTTTCTTAAGCTCAATTTCTTCTGGTCTCCAAAAGAATTCTACCTGTTTATTATATAAATCCCAAAATACTGGATATTTAAACCTATCATATCTTTGCAAACCTAAAGGTTCGCCTAGAAACAAAGGTTGAGTTGTAGTGTCTACACTTTTTTTGTTAAATACTGTTGTCATATCGAGCAACCTCCACTATCACAACCACTAGTAGCATCGACATCACCATCTGGACTATTCGCGTAATACAAAGTTTTTATTCCTACTTTATATGCATAAACTAAATCTTTAATAATAACACTCAATGGAATACTCCCACCTTCATGATGAGCATAATTGTAGTAACTGTTAGTTGAAATAGACATATCAATCCATTTCTGTAAAGTAGCAATCATATCCATCAAAGGTTTATTGCTTTGAAAATCAAAGGCTAAATCATAATACTTTCTATTTTTATGAAACGAGGGAACTAACTGTTTCAGCATTCCATTCTTCGCTTTTTTATATGTAAGTAGCCTTCTGACTGGTTCTATACCATTGGTACTATTCTGAATAACACTTGAAGACTCACATGGCATTATAGCACTGACGGTGGAATTTTTCAACCCGTGTTCCCGTATCCTTTTCTTCAACCCTTTCCAGTCCATACAGGGCCTTCTTTTTACAATTTTTTTAGCATTGCTATTTGCCCAATCGTAAGGGCATAATCCTTGTGCGTATTTAGTCTCACCAAACTTAGGACAAGCACCGCTTTCCTCTGCCATCTTACAAGAGGCATCAAGTAAATAATACTGTATCTTCTCCATCCATTCGTCAACAATTTCTAAACTTTCTTGAGAGTAGTAAGATAGTTTATTCTTTGCTAAGAATCCCGCGAGGTTTGTGACCCCAACCCCCAACGAGCGACGATTAAGAGTAAAGGTTTCTCCTGCCTTAATAGGATAGTCTTGATAATCAATTAGAGAGTTGAGTAATCTAATTGTGATTTCACATGCCTTTTGCAACTCATCATCATTATTAATCTCAATCAGATTAATCGCAGACAAGATACAGATACCAATCTCTGCTTCTGGATCATCAATATGATTCAATGGTTTCGTCGGATGCGTAATCTCTACACAAAGATTTGTCATCTTAACATCAACATTCCAACTGCCATTTTGATTGCAATGGTCTACATTCATTGCGTAAATACGACCAGTCTCTAATCTTTCTCTTGCAAATAACTCTGCTAGTTTTCTTGCTTTAATCTTTTTACTAAACTGTAAGTTGTTACGAGACTCATATTCCAAATATAGATTATCAAACTCTTCATGACCAAAAGTATCATATAAATCCTCGCATTCTGATGGAGATAGTAGAGTAATCTCTTCATCTTTGATTAGTCTTTCGTAGAATACTTTGGAGAACTGGATACAATAATCCAGCTTTCTCACTCTATTATCGTCAGTCCCTCCATTATTCTTTAACACCATAGCATCCTCAATTTCATAATGCCAAAATGGAATATTGACTGTGGCACTACCACCACGAATGCCGTTTTGACTTGTAGCCTTCACCGCTGACTCAAATAGTTTCAGATATGGAATAATGCCAGTATGGATAACTTCTCCACCTCGTATAGGTGAATTTAAAGGTCTTATCCTACCAAAGTTGAGTCCAATACCAGCACGACGAGCAGTATACTTAGCAACACTTGCCACAGAAGAAGTGATACTGTCTAAGCTATCCCCAACGTCCACAAGGACGCAAGAAGCAAATTGACGAATCTTTGTTCTAACACCTGCCATAACTGGAGTTGGTAGGTTAATTTTAAAAGTAGAAAAATAATCATATGCTTCCTTTACCCTCCTGATCCTATCTTCCCCATAGTCCATAAATAAAACCATAGCAATAAGCATATATGCGAATTGAGGTGTTTCATAGAGCACTCCGGTATTCCTGTTTTTTAATAGATACTTATCAACCATTTGCTGTAATCCAGAATAGGTAAACAAGTAATCCCTATCATGCTTGATATATTCGCCAAGCTTATTTATTTCTTCTTTAGTGTAAGATGATTTTACAGATGGATCATACAGGTCTAATTTGACTAAATCTTTAATATGATCAAACAATCGGGGAGGATTATAACCACCCCATACATCTTTACGAAGTTTAAAATTAAGAAGTTTCGCCGCAACGAATTGATAGTTGGGTTCTTCTTCGGAAATTAAGTCATTTGCAGAGTCAATAAGGATATCATGTATTTCAGTAGAGTGTATCTTATCATGTAAAGAAAGTTCTGCATTCATTTCAATGTCAGAAAAACTAACTCCGTTAATACCTTTACATGCCCAATCTACGACCTGATGAATCTTTTCAACATTAAACTCTTCCAGTTTTCCGTTACGCTTCTTAACTCTAATGTTCATACGTTTTCCTTGTTATAGATAAAAAAACCCGTTAAAGAATAAACTTCAACGGGTGTAATTTTCATAAGCGACACGGGGTATGTTGTTAGTATTGAACATATATCAATTATCTTCATCAAGTTTAATATACGTTTATAAAATTGTATGTTCTTAACTAACATCTAGTATTAGCTGGAAAGTGCCGCTTTAGCTCATATATAGCGTCTTTATGTCCCAGCAAATAATTATACACCTATAGATTACACCTCAAAATTTTTATGAGTATTTTCTCATTTTTTTATAGACGCACGCACAGTATTGTAGGTACTTATCTGCTGGCCTGTTCTTATCAATCATATCCAATAGATAGTAACCTTTACCGCTACATTCTTTGCAGTTTTTTTTAGCATAGATCTTTGCGGTTTCTATTTTATTTTCTATCTCTGCCTTGCGACGAAGTTCGTCCTTATCAACTTGATCCATTAGTAATGCCTCAATGTAATTGTTATCTCCAACTTCTTACCCTAACCCACTTACCATTTGGTGACTGTGCAGAAGCGTCACCGGTAAGGGTCATTTTATTTTTTGGGGTGCAAGTAGCAATCTTTGGGTGACTGCCACCATACCCAATACCTTCAAACTTACCGATACATTTATAAACGTGACGATAAGCATAATTCTTCGCCATGTAATCCGCTTCTGCCTGACACTTCTCTTGATCTGTCATACTATCAGTCCAAATTGCATTCTCTGCTGCGGATAAAATTAAAATCGCTGCCAGTGCTTTAATAACAAAATTTATCATAGATTTTTCTCTCCATAAAAAAACCGTGAACTCAATGATAAATTATACCACCAAGTCCACGGTATTAAACACAAAACTATATTATTTCTCTGACATTTTCTTAACTTGTTCTAAAATAGAATCAAGTTTTTGATCCTTATCATCTAAGGCTATTTTGCAACTATTGACGTTCATGGCGATATCATTAATCAAAGCATGATTTTCATCAACTTTATTATTGACATCATCCATACGCTCTTCTAAATTACTTAACCTGCTTGTAATAGTTTCGTTCACACGCTCCTCCAAAAGAATAATCTTTTTAGAGTGATTGTTTAAAGTAAACAACATCCATCCCAAAATTGGCAAAAAAACCATCCCTAAAACTTCGGCCACATGTCGTATCATTTCCCATGATTCTATCATTAAATGCACCTCCGCTTAGGAAATTAAGTTTACCAGTTAGTTTTGGCTTCATACTCATCTTGGACAGGATCGGCACCAGAGCCATAGTTGTATACAAGCTCGCCCGGAACATCTTGAGTCGGGTTGGCTGCATCATCTGTGGTTGAGGCCACAAGAGTTGTAGCGTTATCCGCTCCATCTTCGATATTCCATGCACCCGTTTGAGCAACACCAACAGGTTCCGTATCAAAGACGCCAGAAACAGGATTCCATTGTCCTTGTCTTACGGCTGTTTTGTAAAGCTTAACTTCAATAACAGCGGCTTGGTGCTCAGAATTAGGTGCGTTAGCACTGTTTGAATCACCACCAACTAATACAGTATTAGATAAGGCGGCGATAGTGTCAGTGTCTCTCATAACAACCTGAGTACCACCATTAAATCTGGGGGAAGCCCCATTGACTGGATCGATTCCAGCCACACCAGAAACAATAGTAATGACAGGATTGCCTTCACCGAGAGCCACATTTGTGAATTTAGCAGATTCAGCGATACTTCCTCCGTAACGGATAGAACCCTGATCGTTGTCTACGCCGGATGGCAAACCATTAACACCACCAGCGGATGTGACAGCTTTATTGTCACCGATACTCCAAAATGCCATAATATCACCTCATAAGTTAGCATTTGGAAACATAGTTCCTGTTTCTTCCTACAATGTAAATCCTAATCCTTATTTATTTATACACCATCTTATAGTTGGACGGATACAATCTTAATCCAAATATTTGAGCCTTACCCAAAGCATCTAAATGCTTGTTTAAATGTAAATATCCATTACAAATAGTAGGGACTTTAGCATCCTCTTGAGTAACATGAGATATAACTAAATTATCTATAAAGTCATCATTGTAATACCCGAGAGACGGAATAAAAATATCAGCCCCATACTCATATAATAGCTTTGCTATTTGAACAATGATATCTCCACTCTTATCATCTTGCCAATTAATCATAATTCTTAGCGTTGCATTGTAGTCTTTACAAATTTCGGCCATACACTCCACATCAACCTTGAGGGGTATCCAGTCACTATTTAATAGATAATGCCTATGGCACACTAAATCAATAGCATTTGCTCCAGCTTTTAGTAATGTTATTGCTTCATGCTGCCGAACCTTTCTATCAGATTTTCCAAGAGGATAATCTACAGGACCAGATAGAACAAAACCTTCCGGTAAAAAATTTGCTATCTCTCTCATTTGGAAAATATCAGTGCAAAATCCATTCAGACCTGCATCAAGCATATTAAATACTTTTTTCATTTCGTCTTTAGCATTTAATACGTCTTGTGTATTGTAGTTACAATATTCGTAGTACATCTTGATATCCTTCATCACCTAAAACACCATCTGCAAATCCATACCACACAGCATCTCTTCCGTTAAATATCCAATCTTCTTTGGTGTTCAGTTGATATTGAATGTGTTTTTTTACCTGAGATTTATTCTTATCAATAAAAAATTCACCATCATTACATGAGTCTGCATAAATATCATACATTGTTTTAAGTGCTATTTGCGTATGTTTCATATTAGAAACAGCTTGCTTATGAGTCCCGGAGATATTACTGCTTCCATCGTGGATTAACCATTCACAATTTTCTGCTGTTACTCTCAAGCCTTTACCTATCACTGCCTGTGGAATAACGCTACCCATAGAGGCAGCAATGCCGTAGCAAATATAGACAAACCGGCATGGGCTATTACGAATAGCATCATACATAGCCATACCAGCATTCCAGTCTCCACCAACACTATACTGATGAATGACAATAGGTTCTTTAGATTTATTCTCTAATATGCGTAAATTTTTCAAAAAACCCATTGTAAGCTTTTCGTCTACCTCCCCCTCATGACCGCACAAGTAAATTTCTCTGGTAATCACAGAGAGGTTATTATCAAATATATCAGTCAGATCCTGATTCTTGTTTGTCATTTCCATTACCCTTAATAAAGGCAACTAATCGCTTCTTTACATTATCCATCACATCTCTATCCTTAAACATCTTACCAATTGCGATTCTAAATCTATAAGATGTTAGTATATCAACCGCCTCTACGCCCAAAACGCTACCAATTAGTGCCTCGAATTCTTCTGTTCCAGTTTTATAGCCATCGCCCAACATAAAGTTGGTGTGTCCAACCCAGAATTTAAAATGTCTACTAGCTAGAGATTGTTCTGTTAATGGTAATATTCCAAATGGAGTCATGATAGATCTAATCATAGGTTGCATTTGACCAAGACCTTCATCTAATCCAAGTGCCTCTAAGTCTTCAGGATCAAGTTCATCATCATCAAAATCTTCCATATCTTCTGCGATATCTGTCAGTGTTTGATCATAAGCATCAATCCATTTTTCCCATCCAATATCATAATCATTAGAGTATTTCATATCGTCACTCATTTTTTTCACCTCTTATATTAAATATTTTGGTGGGGTCTATTTTACGCTTTTTTTCTTTTTCTTTTTCTGATTCGTTTACTCGTTGTTGTAGTGCTTGCAGTATTTGTAACTCATATTCTTTCCAAAAACTAAGTGTTGCCTCAACAAAAAACTGTTCAGCATTACTTTCTGCGTAGTTTTTAAATGATTCGATTAGTACTGGATTGAGTTCTGAATGAACTAGGTTACACATTAAAGTTGCTGCCATTTCTGCACTCTCGACGCTTTTATCGAGTGCGTCTATTGCAAAGATATATTCTCCGGTTTCTTGGTTAAGTTGTAATAGTAAAGAAAAAGAGGGATTTTCCATTAACGCTTTTTCTGATCTAAACCTTATTGGATTATCTTCTACTTTTACTTTTTTAGGTTGTTCTTTTTTTCTGAAAAAATTAAACATATATACTCCTAATAAAAAAGGGGATATATAATTATACCCCCCAAAGTAGTTCCTGTTGACGTTTTTCTGACATTATAGCTATACTATATCTGTCAAGATATTCTTTGCTTCTTCTTTTACTATATACATTGGACGGCCTTCTATTGACGCCCATGACATTTTTTTATCGATTCCAAGATGGTCAAAGATGGTCCATTTCAAGTCTTCTGGCTCACATAAACCATCGTCTGGAGCCTCTGCATTCTTGTCAGAAGTCCCAACAACTCTACCCATATCATAGCTACCACAACTGATCATAAGCGGGGCTAGCCTCGCCCAATGGTCACGGCCACCATTAGAATTGACTTTTGGGGTTCTGCCAAACTCTGATGTAACGACCAACATAACTCTTTCATACAATCCTCTTCTCTCTAATGTATCAATAAGTT